>Ga0209187_1001191_pt1 | contig 32713 bp, 34 predicted proteins | sample BantaG_FD_187430 | JGI IMG/M metagenome (GOLD analysis project Ga0209187, IMG submission 187430) | Marine algal microbial communities from Bantry Bay, Ireland - BantryBay_4 metaG (SPAdes) (version 2) | ecosystem: Host-associated > Algae > Red algae > Unclassified | place: Bantry Bay, Ireland...
CCAAAAATATTACGGACAGTTGCAATGACATCACCCTCCTTAACCAATTCTGCAACATTAGGATGAACTGCGATAAGCCCGCCGACATTACAATAAATCCAATATGATTTTTTGCATATAATAGTTTCATCTGAGATTTCTTCTACTTCGGAATCATACATATCCAAGAATCCTAATAGATTATGAATTCCAGTCAGACCATCTCTAATCATTCCCTTTTGAAATAAGTTGGGATTACCTACTTCTAAGGTTATAGCAGGAATCTCTAATTCATCTGCTGTCCCACGAAGAGTACCATCACTCGGTGGGTTATGAACAATGATTTGAGCGTTTTGGAGAAGTGCCATTTTTCTAACGGTTTCATCACTCATATCAGCTCTGATATAATAGGAATTAACTCTTCCATTACTTGCTGTGTGGAGATCCAGTAGATAATCAAAATGCTTAACCAGTTTATTGACAATCCGCCAAGCATAGACCTGACTGACTGTTCCGTCTTTTTTCCCTGGCATAATATGATTAAGATCCACACCATCCAGAAATCTTCTTTTCTTTCTCAGATAGGACGGCACATTGACGATGGGGACACCGACTATAGTACCGCTTAATTTTTGAGGATCAATTTCTTTGAACAACCTCTGTATCACTGGAATACCATTTAGCTCATTACCGTGTACAGCAGCGGTCAATCCCAGGACTGGGCCATCTTCTACTCCTTTGGCAACTAATAGTGGCACCTTAATAGGAGCTCCCATTCCATCTTCTACGACATGTAGATAACATCGCGATATGACGCCACTTGGAAGTGATGCAAGGTCGAGTGAATCTATATCTATTACTTTTTTCATTTCAATTTATTTAAAACATTATTTACGATAAGATTAATGCCTCTTTCTACCAATGGTTTATTTAATAGTTTGGCAATTTGTGGAAGGCCGCCTATACTTGTTGTATTTATTTCAGATAATACTCTTTTATTATCATCATCTACAAGAGTGTCCACTCCATACATAATAATTCCTTTAGCAGAGAGTATGGGATCTATGGTATTTACAATTTCTATTTCTTCAGGGCTCACTTCGGAATGGTTAGAAGTTCCACCCATTGCCACATTACAAATCCAGGAATCCTCTAGCGGTAATCTCAATGAAGCACCCATGATCTCCCCATCAATGACTACAATTCTCTTATCACCTTTCTTTACGTTTTTAAGGTACTTTACAGCGAGATAGTCAACTGGTGATTTTTTAAAATTAGTAGCGAATTCCTGAAAGGTAAAACTGGAATTTCCATTTGAAACTCTATCTCCTTCTAGTTTCAGAATCCCCTTACCACCATACTCTCTAAATGGCTTCAGTACAATTGGAAACTTGCTGCTAAAATCAATAATATCTTCTATTGATTTGCATATTTTCATAGGAGGGCAGACATCTTTAAAATTCATTAAAAAGGCCTTGCTGCCTGTTTCATAAATGGCACTCGGGTTATTTACTATTATACTCTGTGAAAAAACAACTTCCAAATAATCAAGAAAATTTTTACTTAATGGCGGTGGTAATCTCAGCCATACAAAGTCATATTCACTTATTAAGTTTTGGGAAGTAGCATTATCCAATGGATGCTGAATTGTATCAAAGTCAAAAGAGGCGTCTACCTCTGTAGTATAAATGTTGGAAACTTCTTGACAATCAAAGAATGGAAAGTTTGATTCGATCTTACGACTCACAATATCAACTTTTTCTACTGCATTGTTTGTAGATAATGCTCTTGCTAATTCATATAAAGAATTCTCTGCAGAGTGGTTGCTGTGATCGGTAAGTATTAAAACTTTCATAGCTAATTGACCATTATTTCGTCAAGAAGGCTTTGATCATCATTCAAACTTTTAAATAACTTCATCCGAAATTTTCCTTGTTTATTTACTAAAGTCGAGGCCATTTTATCAATTGCGACCATAGATAGAACGGTTTGGATATAGGCTTCTATTAAATCATCCAAGCCCACTCCTAACTTATTAAAATCACGTCTATCCATTAACACGAGTCGACTGGTGTCACTATCCCAAGTACCATCCTCATTTTTTATAGATAAATTAGTACCGAGCATAGACCAACTATCTATACTTGTGGTAATGTTATCAACTAAGGGTTTTTCTGCTCTTCGAGCATAGGTACATAAAGGTCTAATACCATTCTCTGTCGAGCTTACCATCATTCGAATATCTGCTACGAAAGTTTGATTCTTATTGTCAGGAATCGTTCCTACGTGATACAGCTTACCTGCAGATGTCGTACTACTCCAGTTAGAATTACCTATCAGGCTCTGGACTATAAATAAGTCGTAATCAAATTCCATCTCCATGAAGGCATCTAATTCTTCTGCTGTTACTATAGTGTATACACCTTGTCCAGCATTGCTATAAGGTACTTTAATGACGGCATGGCCTCCCATTTTTCTGACCCATATTGGGATTTCGTTTTTACTGACGTCCCAGATTGTTTCTGGGATATTGATCTTAAGGCCATATTCTTGTATTTCCGCATTAAATATATCATAGGCTTTAGCGGCGACCATTTTATTTCTACCTCCAGCAAGGCACGCTATAGTTGGATTTATAATTTTTGTTTTAGAATTGACAGGTATCCTGTTCCATGGCTTCTGAGTCACATATCTAAATGCCGCTCGTATTGGAATCCATTCATCATCAGAAAGTACATGTAATACACTATCTATAAACTTAGCTGATGGCTCGTCCTCATCTTTATAAAAACTGACATAATGCACTGGTTCTTGCATAACATCTGCTATGACTTCAGCATAACCAGAAACTTCCATTGGATTCTTATCATACAATACAGCGAGTCCTCCTTTTATCTTGTTTCTTAGATTTTTTAGGCTTGGTTTAAATGTCCGCTCTACCATTAACTTATAACTACCTTGTTCCTCATTATCGTCCATTAGAGGCATAGATTTCTGTCCAGATGGACAAGAATTATTCTCTAATACGACCATCTGTCTTTTTCCAGTGGCTGATGTAACATTAAGAAGATCGGCTCCACCCCAAAGAAAATACTTTGCCTTATGATTCAGAATCTCGGTCAATTTATCCTTGTCTACGGTAGGATGCATATGACAATATCTTGTGATAATTCTATCCTGACCGAGGTTCAAAAAGAAATTGATCATAGGATGAATGGTGGCATTTAGTGCCTTTGGATACCAATGTTTATGAGCCTCGAAACTATCTGGTTGAACAACTCTATTATTTGCCATGATTCATGCATTATTATTTAATCCCCTTGAGACGTAAAAGTTAGATGAATAGTTTCTAAAAAAGATAAATAATTACAAATAAAATCAATTTTTTTTGAGATAAAAGTAGAAGTATCTGAAAATCAATAAGATAGATTTTCTCCTACTTAAAGCATACTCTCGCCATAATTCCTGTGGGCACCTGAGAGCAGTAAGCCAACCCAGTAAAATCAAAAATTGAGAGATGCGCAGTGATGAAAAAACTTAAATGGTATAACACCATATATATAGCTCATTTCTGGTTGGTGCCTTATAGAAAACTAATCAGAAATAAGTCAAACCCTCTCGCCAAGCCAATCAACCATAGCTTGCAATACCTTATCTCTCTCAAGTTCTCTCGTGATCTCATGTTTATGATCGAGTAGCGGTGTAAAGGTCTTATCAGAAGATGGACTGAGTTTATATAATGACTCACTGCCTTGTATATTAGCTAATGTATCATCTGTACCATGCATGATGAGAAATGGATAATCAAATTTCTCTAATTGTGTCTGTAGCCATTCAGATTGCTTAAGCATCTGATAGCCTGTGACGGCATAGATACCATCGGTGTAGACAAGTGGGTCATTAATATATTTTCTGACGACTTCGGGATCTCTGGATATGGAATTGGGTCTCGCCTTTATGGTCCTTACGGATGGAAATAGACGGCCGATAATACCGGCAAATTTCTGTAAGATCGGAGACATGTCATCTACTGATTTAATAAATGGTCCTGACATGATGACGCCTCTGAATTGTGGTGAAGTCAGTTTTTCTTTGACAAGATATGATAGCATTACGGTGCAGCCCATGCTGTGAGAAAATAGGAAGTATGGCTTGTCGAAGGTTTTAGATAACTCACTGACGATATGCTTGTAGTCGTTAATGTATTCGTCGAAAGTCTTGATGTATGATCTTCTCTTACCCCCAGATTCTCCATGGCTACGCTGGTCAAATGCGTAGAAGTTATATCCAGCATTGTTAAAGAAGCGGGCTTCGTAATCATATCTTCCAGCGTACTCAAATAAGCCATGGCAGAAGATGATATTACCATTAATAGATTCCTTAGATAACCACGTCCGAGTTCTTAGAGTAGTGCCATCATATGAGCTGATAGAATCATTAATCATTATGCAAACATTTTTTTCTCAACTTGCTCACATATGATATGGCCTAAGAGCATATAGGCTTCTTGTATTCTGGCTGTATCAGTAGAGGGAATACAAATAGATATATCAGAAGACTTATGAAAATCAGTTGTGCCCTCACCCGAGATAGTGATGATTTTCATTTTTAATTCTTTGGCTTTCGTGATGGCATTTTTGACATTAGCTGATTGGCCGCTCGTAGATATTGCGATGAAGATATCACCTTCCTGTCCTCTAGCTTCTAATAATCTTGCGTAGACGATTTCGTAAGAATAATCATTAGATATTGCCGTAAGTGCACTGCCGCTATTATGTAATGCGTCTGCGTTAAGCGGTCTTCTATCGATTTTAAATCTTCCACTGAGTTCTGCTGCAAGATGTTCTGAGTCGGCGGCACTTCCTCCATTGCCACAGAATAGAACTTTGTTGTTATTGCGATATGCATTCACAATGATGTCAATAGAAGCATCTGTAGCAGAGATACATTGCTCTGAAGTGAGTACAGCATTGATGCAACTAAGATGTTCTTCTATTCTTTGCTTGATATTCACATTAATGTGGTTTAATCTACCTAAGTTAAATTGATACTTGCTTGATTGGAACTATCTTCCTAAATTACTTCAAAGATAATTCTGTAACAAAGTTATCAAAAAAGCTCTGCCATGATAATTCTTGCTTGATGTCAGAAAAATCATGATTCAGTAATTGAGGATTATCTAAGTGAATATTAATTTGTTCAGCTATAGATTGTGGTGTTGTCTCAGCGATATACCCGATGTTATGTTTCTTAATGAGCTGAGATAGACTTCCTACGTCAGTTACGATGATGTTCTTGTTAAAGTGGAGGGCTATGGGTACGACGCCAGATTGTGTCGCAGTCTTATAAGGTAGTACGATCAGGTCAGCAGCACAGAAGTACTTAGGCACATCATCATTAGGTATATATTTGTTGACCTTGATGATCTTATCCTTGACGCCTTGCGACTCTATAAGATCATTATATTTCTTCTCTGACTCGTAGAACTCACCAGCTATGATGAGTTTGACATTATGGTTTTCTTTAATATGCTTTAGAGCTTCGATGAGTAGGTCGAGACCTTTATATTGTCTTATCAGACCGAAGAATAGTAAGTACTTACACTTAGGGTCTAGATCCAAGTCTCTGATCGCTTTGTGCTGTTCTATAGGTGATCCGTAGTGGTCGTAGATAGGGTGGAAGAGTGTCTTGACAATTTTATCTGGTGCATTCTGTCGGACTTCATTACTTACATTTTCTGATAGACATATAAGGTGATCTGTTCGATTGACTATAAATTTATTGAGTTGCTGATCTCCTATTCTGCTCTCATGGGGCTTGAAGTTATGGACTATCGTTATCCGCTTAGTATCGGGAAGACCTTTCTTAATTCCTCTGAGGATAGTCCCAAATGCCGGAGCCATAAATGGCATCCAATATTGCGTAATAACAACGTCGGGTTTTTCTGCTACGATCTCCTTAGATATCTTAAGCCAGTTAAGTGGATTAGTACTGTAGATACCTCGCTTGATAGATAAGTTAGGTGGAGCATCATCTGTCGTCAGCTGCGTCTTACCTGGAAATAAAAAATTAGGATACTGCTGCGTGAACGTTATCATCTTACACGTCCAATCATTAGATTGGAATGTGCTTGCAAGATTTTCATTAAAAGCTGCTATGCCGCCTCTATATGGATAAGCTGGACCTATAAATATTGCCTTCATTTATTAGTTATATTTTGGTTTTGATGGCTTTCACGTTCTTGATAACTTATGCGATAAGTTCTAATTGAGCTTGTATCACAGGTTACCTGAGCTGATCATATTATTCATGATGCATTACTCATTTCATATTCCCTTATTAAGACCTCTGCTGGAATATTCAATTCTATATTTAGTTTTCTGATCATAGAGAGACTGAGTTTTCTTTTACCGTTTAGTATTTCACTTGTCCTACTTCTTGTACCTAAAATCTTAGATAACTCTGATCTTTTCATATTCATTTGATCCATCCTAAAGAGAATAGCATCAATCGGATGCGGTGGTTCAATTGGATAATTGTTTTTCTCATATTCTTCGATAAGAATACTTAATAATTCCAATTTGTCCGATTCTTTAGAATTTGGTTTGATGTCCAATTGCATAAGCTTGTAGGCTTGATTTAAATAATCTTTGTGTTGTTTTTTATTTTTTATTGGCTTAATCATAGCTTACTTTTTTAGCATCAATTTTATCATATTGTGAATGGCTGCCAATCCAAACAATGAATATTATTTTCAATCTATATTCAATATCAACTATTAATCTGTACTCATTATCTTTGATATTTAACACAACTCGTTTAGAACTAATAATAAAAGCGTTTCGATATTTTACTTTTAACTCAGCCGAATTTTTCCAAACAGATTTTTCTGCTTCTTGTATCCAAGCTTTTAAGGACTGTTCTGACTTTTGGTTTCTTATCCAAAATGTCTTAATCGTACTCGTTGCTATTATTCTCATAACGATAGAAATATATAAAATGTTCCCAATATGGTTGCATTTGTATTTTTACGCAAAACGTAGCTTTCTTTTTTGTTTGAAATTTTTGAGGACAATTGGAAGAGTCATGACAACTATGAGCATATACTTACAATTCCTCCTCTATCGCATAATCATTCCTATCAGGACTTACCCTTGAGATCATCTCTGCTAAGAATCCTGCTATAAATAATTGTACACCGACTATGATCAGAAGCATACCCAAGTAAAATAATGGTCTATTGGCGATTCCGCTTTCTCCCCAAAATAGTTTGACGAAAGTCAAATAAGCTAACATTACACTACCCAAAAATCCAAGAACGGTACCCATGCTACCGAAGAAGTGCATCGGTCGCTTTCCGAATTTGCCTACGAACATGATTGATGCCAGATCGAGATAACCCCTCATAACACGTTCTAATCCAAACTTAGATACGCCATGCTTACGCGGATGATGTGTGACGACTTTCTCACCTATCTTGGCGAATCCTGCTGCCTTAGCTATAACGGGTATGTATCTATGCATCTCGCCATAGACTTCGATATTTTTAACGAGTTCTTTGCGATAAGCTTTAAGACCACAGTTGAAGTCATGCAATTTGATGCCACTTAATTTTCTTGTTGTTGCATTAAATAATCTGGAAGGTACCGTCTTGCCGAGCGGATCATGGCGTTTCTTTTTCCAGCCAGATACAAGATCATAATCATCTTCCATGATCATCCTATAGAGCTCAGGAATCTCCTCAGGAGAATCTTGTAAGTCAGCATCCATGGTGATGATGACATCTCCTTTTACGTTTTGGAATGCCACTTGGAGTGCTGCAGACTTCCCATAATTTCTTCGGAACTTAATACCTCTTACAGAATCATACTTCTGCTTAAGTGCATTAATGATAGACCACGACTTGTCGGTGCTGCCATCATCTATGAAAAGAATTTCATAATCAATAGACATCTTACTGACGACTTTAGCTATCCAGCTGACAAGCTCTTCTAACGACTCTTCCTCATTCAATAATGGTATAACTAAAGATAGATTCATAATAGGCCTAAGACTTGTTCAGTTTTTTATAATTAGGAATGCCGCTATATTTTATGGCGACATTCCTTACTATATTATTTATATGTTACAGTGTTTCTGAAGATAATGGACGATCATTTTTCATGATGAGTCCAGCTATAAGCCCTACAAATAAGCCTAAGAATAATTTCATAATAAGTACAGAACCTGCCATAAATCCTGGAGACATAACTGAGTCCATAATCTTAACAGCCATCTCTTCTCCTTCGCTACCTCCTGCTCCAGCCATAGCTTGTTCTTTAGCTTCTTCTACCATTTCTGGTGCTATGTAACCCGCAAATATAAAAGTCCATATCGCCATTGCGATACCTGCTACTAAGCATATCAATAATCCTTGGGAGATACCATCACCTAATGTGAGGTATCCATTATTATTTGACTTGTAAGCCTTGATGCCCATTACAATAGCACCTATGGATACAATGTAACTTAGTATCGAAGAAATGATGCTTCCTGTAACGTTACCTGTACTTGACATACCTGTGAGATGCATCACTAATCCTATTAATATCAGTATTGCGGCCATGATGCCTCCCCATTTAAATGCATTGTTCATAATTCAGTGTTTTTGTTTTGTAAATTATTAGAGTTTCGTTTTATTATCATTGATAGCATGGCTGAAAATAAAGCACATGGTACAAAGAGTCTTATAATATATTGCGAGACAGAAAATGAAACTGAATATAAGTGTTCAATGTCAAATCTCTCCATCACTTTTTGATATAATTCAGAATTTATCATGCCTTCCATATCTTCCATGCCCTTCAATGCTAATTCATTCATAGTGACCTTTAGAGAAGGATCTATGTAATTAAATAGCATAAATTCGAATGTAGTACATATAAAGGTGCCTATCACAGAGGCAAAGAATAAGTCTTTAAATGCCTTGCCAAAACTAATGAAGCCCTTATTGGCCCTACGAGCATCTGTGCCTGTCTTGAATAAAAGTAACAAAAATGGCATAAAAAGTACGCCTGATTTTAAGTTAATAAAGCTTTGACTATCAGCTAAGTACAATGAGTAGGAGGCAATGATGAATACCACTCCCATAAAAAGACCGTTGTTGATTGCGTTTTTTGTGATCATTAGAACAGAACAAGTTAGCAATATATATGAGTAAGTTTAATATCTTGAGCCAATATTTTGTGTGATATAATCCAACTCTTATGAAACTTACTATAATTCTCGCTTTAGCCTTGATAATTATTTTGACATCTTGTGTCAATGACTCCAAGACGCCTGCTGCCAATACAACGACAAAGCTCAATGAGACTGTTAATAGAGATAATAAACTCTACGCTAATTATACCGATAATCCTATAAATCAGAATCAAATAGATGAGAACGCCTTAATAGATTATGCCATAAGCAAAGGCCTTGATGTCAAGCGAACAGCCTCAGGGATGTACTATGTAATCGAGGAGCAAGGCAAGGGGCAGATTATGGTTAATGGACAACCGTTCCAAGCTCATTACTCCGGCTATTTTCTGGACGGAAAAGTATTCGACTCCAGTTACGAGAGAGGAGAACCTCTAGCGGCGACCGTAGGTGCTATGAATGCTGCTTGGAATGAAGCCTTGAAGACTTTTCCTGTGGGCTCTAAATTAAAGTTGCTTATTCCAAGTCGACTGGGATATGGTGCCAGGGGTTTTCCAGGCTTTGTACCGCCTAACACGCCACTGGTTTTTGATATGCATATTTTGGCTTTAGGAGAGAAGTAGAATATTTCTAACTTTTTTGTGTTTCGCTAAAAGAATATAAAACAAGGGAAATAATATCCCTTGTTTTACAATCTTTTTTAACATGGATTAAGAACCAAAGTATGACTTAAGGTCTGTCCGTTATCGAATTCAACATTGTGCTCAGAAAAGTTACCTCCGTTCTGAATCCTTCTGTTCGATGATTTATAAATTATAATCTTTTTCTGTACTTTTTTGCAGTTATTGCAATCGTCAGTATCATCATCATTCTGATCTAATGAACAACCACCGTCCAGAAATTCAGCATTTGTTTCAACACTTAATTCTGCTCTATCTCTAACCCATTTCGCTTTATTAGCTTTCCACTTGTATGCGTGAGTAAATGCTCCAACTGTAGACCAAGCCCAAGTACCCTGATTAAACCATAGTTTAACACTAATCGCTCGTTGATTATTAGAAGTTGGTAAAAATTCAGCTTCTTGCAAATCTAATGATGAGCAATTGTCTCCTATAGTGACACTAAGTGTTTCAGAAAAAGTCTGTGAGACCCCATCTTCGTCCATGAATGTCGCATCAACCTTAACAGCATAATTCCCATTTGCATTATAAGTATAATCTTCAGAAATGGACAGAGCATTTGGTACAGACCTGCTTCCACCATCTCCAAATGAAAGCTCGTAGTCTGCCTCAACCCATTCTGACTGAAATCCAGAATCATCAGTCCATTCTCTTTTTACAAATGCAAAGACTGTAATGTCAAAAGGATTAGTACATCCTCCAAGAGAGACGATTGGAATAAGAGTATAGAAGTTTTCTCTTGGATCTACATCAGTTTCAGGATCTATATTTGTTTCATGTCCAATCTCAATATAATCGTTGTCAATTATCACATTTTCATCAATTATATCCCAAGGCACTTCATTTACTCCTTTAGGAGCATCTCTAAATTTTTGTATAGTTGCTGCATCTCCATTCAAAATTGTGAAGTTCAATGTCTGATTAAAAAATACAATAACATCTTTTCCGATACCAACTTCATAATGCTTATTAAGAATGAGTTTTAAAGCTGGATCATTAATGTAATCTGATTCTAACATATTTATAATCTCCGAAGTAGTATACTCTTCATCAGCGTTTCTGATTCCTTTTGTATACTCACTAACATAAAGAGACTTATGACCTAATGTAGTCTCTTTGTCTATGTAGTCCTCTAATTTTTCATCTCTTAAAGAAGAAATATCACTGCTTAATACTCGATACATCTGATTCAAATCATCTGCTGTTCTGAAATATAGAATATCGTTTCTGACTTGATAGGATGGCATAGTTTCTCCTCGATCTGTTCTACGAGGTTCGATTTCAGTGGTATTGGCTTCTTCTAAATCATGATTGTCTCCGCAAGAAAAGATACTCAGTAGGCCTAATGAAATAAAAAATAATAAATAATAAATTTTGTGATGTTTCATAATGAAATAATTAAAAACAGGATGTCTGTTTGCACATAAGAGAAATACTCTCTCATTGAAGTATCCCGAATTTTATCAGAGGTAAACAGTTGATTTGAAAAAACTGATATGTTTTAGTAATAGAATGTCGTATAAGATTTTAACCGGCGTAATTAAGTTCTTATAAAAATATCAGTCAGGAGATCGTTTCGAATGTTAGGTAAACGACTGCAAATCGTCTCCAACTATAGAGTATATTTCTACTATAAAAAAAGTATGGAGATATGAATATTCATTTCATATCTACATACTTTTTTAGTTAAAAGTTATAAATTGATTCGAGTTGCATTTCTCGCCAACACTATAAATAATTCTTACTTCAGATGCTCAATCAACTGCTCTGCCAACTCAATACCAAACTTCTCTTGTGCTTGTGCTGTAGATGCACCCGTGTGTGGAGTACATGAAACGTTCTCATGATTTAAGATGTTTACTAGTGGCTTAGGCTCATCTGTGAATACATCAAGACCTGCTGCGGATACTTTACCACTGTTCAAAGCTGCAAGAAGAGCATCTTCGTCAATTGTTCCTCCTCTGACAGATTGATAATGATAACACCATCTTTCATTTTGTTGAAGTCATCGGCACCGAGTGCAGGTTTTCCTGCGAAAGGAATATGCATTGTAATCGCATCAGCATTTGCTAACATTTCGTCCATAGGGACAGTGTTTATTTTTACATTGACGGATTGATCATGTATATTTATTTTAAGATCAGCTTCTTCTATAAATGGATCTACAGCTAAGACTTTCATCTGTAATCCTAAGGCTATCTTAGCGGCTTCTTGTCCTATACGTCCGAAGCCAATAATACCCATCGTTTTACCTTCGATTTCTTGGCCTCTACTATATGCTTTCTTTAGAGCTTTGAATTCTGTAGCATCTTTATTAGGCATCACTTGGTTAGATTTGTATAAGAATCTATTGACACTCAATAAGTGGTCAAAAGCTAAATCTGTTACAGATTGTGACGAAGCCGCAGGTGTATTACATACAGCAAGACCTTTAGATCGAGCATAATCGACATCGATATTATCCATAGCGACACCTCCTCTTCCTATAAACTTGAGATTAGGACATGCATCAATAGAGGTCTTTCCTTACTTTAGTTGAACTTCTTACACATATCGCGTCATAGTCTTGCAGCTTAGTCGGCAACTCATCTTGCGGAATATTATTAGAGTTGACTTCAAATCCTGCATCTTGTAACATTTTGAGTCCATTAGCGTGAATACCCTCATCTATCGTTTACATTAGATCTTTATCTTTCATAGAAGTATGTAGTTAATGGAATCAATCATTAGCAAGCGACTCCAGTATATTGTGAGCCTAAATTTTTTACATTTTTATAGGAGTTTAACCATGCCAAAGTCCTTTTGTCACGGTAATGTAATTTCAGATGTAAATGATGATAATAGTTTTAGTAAAGTAGATGTGCCATAAACAATTGAGCTATAATTGTTCTTAATTAACCAAGTACAAAAAAAATATTAATGAGAATAGCATTTACAATAATCGCATTTATTTCTTTATTATGTCCAAATCTATTATTTGGTCAGATTGAGCAAGTTTCTACTGGCCCGTCATACAGCCAGCAAGCTTATTATAAAATATCTACTGGAGAAGTAACACAAGTATCTAATGAGGCTTGGGATATTGCATTTTCGAGTCAAGGACTTCAGGATGCTGGTGTTCTAATTAATGAGTCATCGTCATTCATGTCTAGCTCTCTCAATGTTTATTTATCATCACAAACAGATTGGTCAGTGCCGATAACTGATGCAGCTTCTTACGTTGAGGCTGATAGGTTACTTAATCCTAAGGATAATTGGACACAAGGGGCATTCAATACATTACAGAGATCGCCTTCTCCATTCGACTATGGATGGGGTTCTTACGATCCTATGACTAATCAAGTTACGGGAGATAGAATATTTGTAATACAACTCAGAGATTTATCATTTATAAAATTCCAAATACAGCAATTGTCTGGTATTGATTATACATTCAGATATGCAGATCTAGATGGCGCTAATGAGTCCACTGTTACTATAACTAAGAATGGCGATCCAGATAGTCCTCTTATTCATTTTTCATTTGATACCGGGGACATTGTAGATGTACCTTCTGATTATGACTTAGTATTCCAAAGGTACATTACACCTTTACCTGATGGAACGGGAGATACTATTGATTATACAGTGACAGGAGTACTTCTTTCTCAAGGTACAGAAGCTGTTGCAGCTGTAGGTGTGGACCCTATGACTGTAGACGAAGCTGAATATAAAGATCAATATTCTCCTAAGCTAGAAACTATAGGTCACCAGTGGAAGATATTTGATTTTCAGAGTGGATGGTTAGTAGATGCAGATAAAGCATATTTCGTTAAGACCAATGAAGGCGAGATATATAAGATTGTCTTTTTAGACTTTGAAGGTTCTTCTACTGGTGTGACTACCTTCGAGAAGACCTTAGTTAGGTTATCTACAAGTACTCAGAATATTGAAGATCTTGATATCGCAGTATATCCTAATCCGACATTTGATTTCTTAAATGTAACAACGGCTGAAGAAGATCTACAAGTTCTATTATACGATGCACAAGGAAGACTTGTCTATACACAAACTAAAGAAGGGACTTCAGAGCAGATTGATTTGACTTCTTTTGACTCAGGTGTCTATAACTTAATACTTAGAGGTAAAGATGTATTTGTGACTCAAGCTATAATCGTTAATAAGTAGCATTGCAGAATTATATTTGTAAGGCTTTAAGATCTCTAATTACAATTATTAATCATAAATTATGAAGGTAATACACAAGCTTCTCGTTCTTATGTTTTGTAGCGGAAGTTTGCTCTGTCAGGATCATTATGATACTGATTCTATTGCCTTTAATGTTGACATTGATGAATTTATTGTAACGGCACAGTATGAGCCTACTCACTATAAGGAAGCAGTACATCGTGTTGATATCATATCAAGAGAAGAGATAGAAAGTAGAGGTGCTATCACATTAGATCAAGCACTGGTTATAAATCCTTCTATAAGAGTGTCCTATGATCAGGCGCTGGGGTCTAAGATACGTATGAGAGGTATCGCTTCTAATAATGTTGCGGTATTGATTGATGGAGTACCTGTTGTAGGAAGACTTGACGGTGCCATAGATGTCTCGCAGATTAATATGCAGAATGTAGAGAGAATCGAAGTCGTAGAAGGTGCTCTGTCTAATATCTATGGAAGTAATGCTGCCGGTGGAGTTATCAATGTTATAACAAAAAAGAGCCAGATCGATGAGTGGAAGGTAAGGATGAATACTCAAGTGGAATCAATCGGACAGCAAACCTACGGTACGAGCTTAGGCTATCATAAAGGTAGGTTCTCAGCAAATGTAGAAGGTAGAGTACTTAATTATAATCAATATCCTGCAGACTCACTGCGCCTCATAGAACTTGTACAAATAGGCGAGAATCAATTCAGTAGGCAGTCCAAGTATCCATTTAATCCAAAAGATCAAATGGGCGTAGGGGGTTACTTGCGCTATAATCCGGATTCAGAAAGTTCTGTAATCTTCAAGTATGATTATAATCATGAAGAAGTTAAAGATTATGGAGTTATAAAACGTATACAATTTAATCCTTATGCTGAGGATGGATTCTACAATACCGTCAGATCAGATTACTCTCTGAATTATAAGAAGAAATGGAAGTCCTTATTCATAGATTTGACATCAGCATATAATAATTATAGCAGAAGAGTAGATGATAAGAGGTTTTATTTGGAGACGGAATTATTCGATTCTCTGCTACAAGTATCTGACACAACTCTGTTCAATACATTTTTTAATAGGGCTGTTATATCGCAGACAATCAATGATGACCTCACTGTCATTGCTGGCGCTAATTATTCCTTAGAAAAGGGTAATGGTGACAGGATAATCAATAGAAATAGTGACGATGTAACTCAAGCTCAGTTTTCTGAAATTGCCCCATATGTAGAATTTAAATATTCTGGTATAGAAGGTATAGACTTATCGGCCTCTGCAAGATATACGATGCATAGCGCTTATGATTCTAAATTGACACCTGCATTGCATGTCAAATATGAGCTTGCTGATACATGGACAGTCAGAGCGAGCTATGCTCAAGGATATAGAAGTCCTAACCTAAAAGAATTGTATTTAGAATTCGTTGATATCAATCATAACATATTAGGCAATACGGCATTAATGCCTGAGACCTCACATGACCTACAGATGACCTTAGATTATAATCCATCATCGTCATTAGGTATTTCACTTAATGCTTATCACACCACAATTAGTGACAGGATAGGTTTAATTCAGTACGAGACCTTGAAGTTCCGATATGATAACATTGATGAATACAAAGTCTTCGGATTCCAACCATCAGTAGATTATAGAGTAGGGTCTTTATCTTTAAGTTCGTCAGCGACTATTGGATATTGGGATACGCTTGTAGAGAATGATTCCTTTTCATCTTTCGGTAAGGTAGTAGATGTTAATAATTCTATCTCTTATCTTATCGGAAAAGGCGAGTATAATCTTACTCTTAATCACAGACACATAGGCAGTCAACCTAATTATACTGTGTTCAATGATATCGTAGAAGTAATAGAAATCCAAGGTTATGAGCTTATAGATATCTCATTGTCCAAAGCACTGCTTAATAAGAAAGTCAATCTTACTTGTGGGGTTAGAAATCTTTTAGGTACAGTATTTACATCAGTAGATACTGCCTCAGGAGTCGATCACAGCCCACGAGGAAGGAATGCCGTCAGTCAAGGGAGGAATGCTTACTTTACTATGGTTGTTAATTTGTAGTAAGGTATAATATCACATACACTTTAGAATGTAGCATATATTCAAATTGTATTAGTCAATCTCAGCCTTAATCATATATACCTGCGGAAAGGCAGACTCTCTGTAACTACGACGACTATGATGCAATCCACACACTATTGTAGTTCGCTCTAATAGAGCACTATCATACTCGATTCGTCTACGGAAAAACCTTTCGCTCACGCCTTGATTTTAAGCAACTTTTATAATCTTATCCGAGATCTTAGGGTAGTATAAGAATCTCCTTGGATAGAATTAAGTATTATAAAAAAAAGACCTTTCGGCGATTACCAAAAGATCTTTTATATAGAACATATCCCGTTATGAGGTTATGCAGAATAGGATATATTTTGCTATGATTTTAGATGATCTATTAGCTGTTGCGCTAACTCGATACCTATCTTTTCTTGCGCTTGAGCTGTAGATGCACCTGTGTGAGGTGTACACGATACGTTACCGTGATTTAATAAGTCAGCACGTGGTTTGGGCTCGTCCGTAAATACATCGAGACCTGCTGCTGATACCTTACCACTATTCAGAGCTGCAAGTAATGCGTCTTCATCTATAGTGCCACCTCTGGCAGCATTGATTATGATGACACCATCCTTCATTTTGTTGAAGTCATCGGCACCAAGTGCTGGTTTTCCTGTGAATGGAATATGCAATGTAATCGCATCAGCATTCGCTAACATTTCGTCCATAGGGACTGTGTTTATTTTTACATTGACTGATTGATCATGTATGTTTATCTTAAGTTCAGCTTCTTTTATAAATGGATCTACAGCTAAGACTTTCATCTGTAATCCTAATGCCATCTTAGCAGCTTCCTGTCCTATACGTCCAAAGCCTATAATACCCATCGTCTTACCTTCGATTTCTTGGCCCTTGCTGTATGCTTTTTTTAGAGCTTTGAATTCTGTAGTACCTTTACTTGGCATCTCTTGATTAGCTTTGTACAGGAACCTATTGACACTTAGCAGGTGACCGAAAGCTAATTCTGCTACAGATCTCGATGAGGCCGCAGGCGTATTACATACTGCAAGACCTTTAGATCGAGCATAATCGACATCGATATTATCCATTCCGACACCTCCTCTACCTATAAACTTGAGATTAGGACATGCATCAATTAGGTCTTTTCTGACTTTAGTTGCACTTCTTACACATATCGCTGCATAGTCTTGCAGCTTAGTCGGCAATTCGTCTTGAGGTATATTGTTTGTATTGACATCGAATCCTGCGTCTTGTAACATTTTGAGTCCAGTTGCATGGATGCCGTCGTTGATTAATATTTTGGTCATATTGTTAATCTATTTATAGTGCAAAGGACGCTATTTTTTATATGATATTAGAAGAAAAGCATTTAATAAACTTAGGTATAATCAACTTTTCATCAGAAAATATTCAGTTATAAAGGGGAGAATAGAATTGTAGCTTAGAATCACTCATACGGAATGTGATGCATGCAATAATATGATTGATGCATTAACTACAGCTTAAAGTTAATCCCTAACCCAAACTGAAAATATTCACGTAAGAAGTCCATGTTAAATTTTCTATTCCTCTGAAGGTTTAATGAAATGTTTGGATTTTTAATCCTGTCGATTCCGTACCCAATATTTATTAGGTTGAAATTTGAAGATAAAGTAATGGCAGTGTTGCTTCCAAGTTTTTTCATAACAATAGCTTTCGGACTTATACTAAGGCAGTAGCACTTAAAAGAAATACTTGAATTTCCAGTTATGCGATAGGGGATAGCTTTTTTATATAGATAATTGATTGATCCCTGCAAGCCAAAATTTACAAATAAAGAGTTTATTTTGATTTGTCGTATCGCTCGATAATATTCTAAACCATAGCTATGGCCTTTTAATAAAGAACCACTTGGGCCGCCGGGTCCTAATCTTAGAAAATCTTTTTCATAGAATTTATAGAAGAGATTTATCTCTGAATATTTAGTATCATTTTGCTTAACTAAACCAATCCTGTAATCTGTAAATGTCAGACCTAAATTAGGCCTATAGTTTAATGCATTTTCAAGCTTTAGGTAGCTTGTTATTTTTCTTGAGTTACTTCTTTTTCTTCTGCTTTGAGAATTGCCATCGCCTAAGAATAGAAAAAAGAGAACTATAAGCAATGTATATCTGATAGCTATTAAATATTTAATCATATAAATTCTGTTCTATTGAGACTTTTCGATCTTGGCTTTTACAAAGCATTGCATGGATAAAGGTATCCATAATCCTAAATTTTTTATGTCAATAAAATTTAGTATAAATATCAGGAATTAAGTACCAATACGTTTCTTGTTCAACACATCCCAACCTTACTTTAAAATAGAGGGAGTAAGAGTCCAATTTAAGCCAATTAAGAGGTCAAAAAAAGATGATCTTTTTGAATAGAATTTAAATTTTTAACATTAGTACCTAAAAGCCGATAGGCATTAAATTTTGATTAAAATTCTCTTTGGTCTTTGGTTAAAAATTTAACAATACAGCAATTCTCTCAAAATTCTGAGTTGCAGAGCATTATTTTTGTTAAAGAATAGGATTGTCTTAGTAGTTAATCCTAAGTTTATTCTAACCACAATTAGTATTTATAAAGTATACATTATTATAATTTGTAATATGTTTTTTATTCACTATTTTTGATGGATTAATAATTTCTTTGGTATTAATACCGTTTATCTTCAAATATTATAATACATGTTCAATTTAGGTATTTTTCTACAAGCTAATGCTAAGGCCGATGAGGAAGGCAGCGTAACGCAGAATCTATTAGATGTTGTAGTTCAAGGCGGACCCATGGGTATGGCGATTAATGTTATACTCTTAGTTCTATCAGTATTGGCAGTATTTATATTCGTTGAGAGATATCTGACGATTAAGAAAGCTGGTAAGATTGATGATAGCTTTATGCAGAACATCAGATCAGCAGTGACTTCAGGTAATATACAAGGTGCTAAGTCTATGCTTGCAGGTGTAGATTCTCCATATGCGAGAATGGTAGAGAAGGGTATAGCAAGGATAGGTAAGCCACTTAGAGATATCGATGCTTCTATAGAGAATGTTGGTAATCTTGAGGTATTTAAATTAGAGAAGAACTTATCATCACTTGCGAGTATCTCAGGTGCAGCGCCGATGATCGGATTCTTTGGGACAGTTGTAGGTATGATCTTAGCTTTCTATAAGATGTCAAGTGAAGGTAACGTGACACCAGATGTTCTTGCAGGTGGTATATATACAGCCTTGATCACGACAGCGTTTGGATTATTTATAGGTATTATATCTTTTGTAGGTTATAACTACTTGGTTGCAAGTGTCGATAAGGTTATCAATAAGATGGAGGCGACAGCGATGGAATTTATGGATTTATTACAAGAGCCTACAGCCTAATAACGAAAGTAATAGGATTGCCATGGGTATGAAAAAAAGAAGTAAGGTCAGTGCAGAATTTAGCATGTCGTCATTGACGGACATCATATTCCTGTTATTGATATTCTTTATGTTGACTTCATCTATGGTTCAGATTAATATGGAGCTGGCACAGTCTGATAGTAAAGCAGTGGCGGCTACGGACTTAACAGTAATGATGTATGTAGATGGCAAGGTGACATTTAATGGTAAGAAAACGACTACAAGAAAACTGACAAATATCATCAAGTCTACTTATAGTAAGATGGATAATAAAGATAATGCATCAGTGTCTATCGTTGCAGAAGTGGGTGTACCATGGAAGAAAGTCAATGAGATAATGGTCATCGCTAATAAACTTAAAATGAGGGCTAACATTCTTACTCAACCTGTAAAAGATTAGGTCATGGCAATGAAAAAAAGAGGTAAAGTAAGTGCAGAATTTAGTATGTCATCGTTGACTGATATCATATTTTTATTATTGATATTTTTCATGTTGACATCATCGATGGTCACTCCTAATGCCTTGAATCTAAGGCTACCAGGAAAATCTTCTAAGGTCACTAATCAGCCTAAATTTCCTCCTACTGAAGTAAAAATAGACAGAAGAGGTAAGTACACCGTAGACGGTACATCAGCGACTAAGTGGCAATTAGAAAAAGTTGTCAAGCAACTCAAGAAAGAAAGAACTAAAGTCTCATTAATTATCATTCCAGATGATAATGTCCCTTATGAGAAAGTCGTCGCTATATTAGATATAGCCCAGAGGTACCGTGTCGATGCCATCATGACTGACCCTAAGTAATAGGGTAAAGTTTCATTTTATTTTTGTTGTGAATTTTTAGTCTCGGCGCTCAAAAAGAGGTCACAGACCTTCTTTTCGTTTATCCACACCTTTTTAGTTTCTTGCTTTATTACAGATTAGGACTTAAGCTGTGATAACCCAACCCTTTTCTTTCGTTGTCGCGAAATTCATTTCCCTTCCCTCGTAGATGGAAGGGTGAGTATAGCGTCTGTAATTGGCCATGTAAGTGGCATATAATACTCTCTTCCATTTAAAGGGAAGAGCCGGAGATGGGTTATTCTGAAGGATGAAAATTATTTAGATATAGTATAGTTATTATTCTTAGTTCATTCATTTAAAGGGAAGAGCCTGAGATGGGTTATTTGTTTAGGATATTTTTCTTAATTTGAATTTATATTTAAATAAATGGACTACCTAACAATCAGATCTTTTGCAAGAGAAAATAGAAAGAATCCAACTCCAGCAGAAAAGAGATTTTGGTTATTATCTCGTGGGAAGAAGTTAGCAGGTCTGAAATTTAATAGGCAAGTCGTTATACCTTACAAATTGTCTTCAGATTACACAGAGTACTTTATTGCAGATTTCTATTGTAAAGAATTAAACCTTGTTATAGAATTAGACGGTAGAATCCATGATTGCCAAAAAGAATATGATAAGAACAGAGATGAAATACTTAATGTACTAGGATTGACTGTAGTTAGATTTTCTAATTTAAAGGTATTTTCACAATGGTCAGATATTAAAGAGACTATAAATTCAATAAAACTTAAGAGTTGAAGAGGGTCGAACCCATCCCTTTTCTTCCGTTTCACGAAATTCATTTCCCTTCCATTGTTGAAGGAAGGGGAAGTCCAGCGCCTATTATTGGCCATGTAAGTGGCATACAATACACTCTTCCATTTTAAGGGAAGAGCCGGAGATGGGTTCGTGCTAAGGACAATCATTATTTAGATTTAGTACTCTTATTATTCTTAGTTAATCCATTTTAATGACAGACCTGCTAAGATAACCCATCCCTTTTCTTCCGTTTCACGAAATTCATTTCCCTTCCCTCGTAGATGGAAGGGGAAGTGCAGCGCCTATAATTAGCCATGTAAATGGCATACAATACACTCTTCCATTCAAGGGAAGAGCCGGAGATGGGTTCGTACTAAGGACAATCATTATTTAGATTTAGTACTTTTATTATTCTTAGTCCATCGATTTTAATGACAGACCTGCTGTTATAACCCATCCCTTTTCTTTCGCTATAGCGAAATTCATTTCCCTTCCCTCGTTGAAGGAAGGGGAAGTCCAGCGCCTATTATTGGACATGTAAATGGTATACAATACACTCTTCCATTTTAAGGGAAGAGCCGGAGATGGGTTCGTCCTTATGTTGTGACAAAAAAACATATTAAGTTTTTCTATAATGTTTGGCACTCTTTTTGCAATTAATTAATCGAACTACGAAATATTTAGTTCATTGGCTTTACAACCTAGGTGCACCTATTTTTTTTGTAAGCTATATTTCGTTGATTTAATTTTTTTTGAACCCAAAACCTGATCTGAGTGGAACAAGAGTTCTATAATAGAGACAAAGAAAATAATAAGAAGGGTATGATCATCAGTACGATGGTGCATATGATTCTTTTGTTATTGATATTGTCACCTTTCTTTAGTTTTACGACTAATGAGAAAGACATGGCACTCACAGGTATTATCGTCTCTGTAGGAGTCCCCGATGCTACAGTAGAAGAATTCAGTCCATCTGCAAAATCCGAAGCTGCTAAGCCAGCTAAACCCACAAAGTCTAAACCTAAAGTCAGTCCTCCTAAACCTGCTAAGTCTGCACCTGCTGCCAAACAAAAAGTAGTATCTAAGACAGTAGAGGAGAAGGCTACAGTAGTCGCTACAGAGAAAGTAGTCAAGAAAAAACAAAAAACTAAAAAGCCTACTAAGTCTGCAAAAGAATTACAAGCGGAAAAGGAGGCTAAAGCTGCAGAACAAAAGGCAAAAGAAGAAGCACAGAAAGCAGCTGAAGAAGCTCAGCGAAAAGCTGAAGAAGCGGCAGCAGCAGCTAAAGCCAAAGCTGATGCCAAGTCAAAATTCTCTAATCTTCTAAATAATGGCGACAAAGCGGCACCTGCTTCTAAAGGTGACCCAAGTGGTAAGCCGAATGCTAAGGCACTCGAAGGTATAAGTACTGGATCTGGTCAGACAGGAGAGGGCTTAGGTGATAGAAAGTTGTTATATCAACCGACAATAACTGATAGCTCTCAGAAGACAGGTAAGGTCATCATTAAAATCTGTGTCGATCAATCTGGTAAAGTCACTAAAGCAAAGTATACTCAGAAAGGCTCTACAACAACTGATGCCTATCTCATTAAGTTAGCACAGGACAATGCACGCAAGTACAAATTTGATAAAGGTGCTATCGATCAACAGTGTGGTAATGTAATTATTGATTTTAAGTTGAAATAAGCATTCAGCTATTCAGCTCTATTGACATAATCTTCCCAAGACATTTCTTTATACGTTTCTGTCTCAACGAAGCTAAGCTCTTGAAGTAGTTGCGCCGGTTTTTTATAACCTGGAGAAGGCATTATTCTTTCAAGATTTTCATCAAGATATACGAATGAGGGATAGCCCAAGCGTCCATCTAATAATTTATGTACTAATTGGTGTGCAGGTCTTTTTCCTGCATTATTAAATGTGTATTCCGTTTCATTAAATGTAATAGTATCTTTTCTTTCGGCATCAAATTTTACAGCATAAAAATCATCAGCTAATGCTCTGATCACATCTGTATTTTTGAAAGTTGTATTATCCATTTTCTTACAGTAACCACACCAGTCCGTATAGATGTCTATAAATATCTTACGTGGCGTAATCTTCTGTGCTTCGATGGCTTCATCCCAGGTCATCCAATGGATCATTCCTACTTCTGCAATAGGTTTTTCTTGAGGCACGAATGCTGTAGATATTAGAAATGCTAATAATAACAATGTGATACTTTTCATAAGTTGTATGATTTTGCGTCTACAAAATAGCCAATAATCTATTCTTTTTAAGCATATTAATATTTGAGCTATGATATTTTTCTAATCTTAGCACCTTGTTCATATACGATAAGAATGTACGGATTTCATACGGATAGAAAATACTATTTCGATTTTATACATAAGACAGCTGATGGCTTTATAGTTCCATTTATAGAAGAATATAGATCACTGCGGTCAGCAGATAAGGTATTAGAGATAGGTTGTGCAGAGGGTGGTGTCCTTAAAGCATTCACGGATCGAGGACATCAGAGTATGGGTATAGAACTCAGTGAGAAACGGGTAGCCTTAGCTAATGAGTTTATGTCTGAGGAAGTCGATAATAAGCTTGTACAATTTGTGTCTAAGGATATCTATGACATCGATACAGAATCGGAGTTGCCTTTTAAGTTTGATGTTATTCTGCTTAAGGATGTTATAGAACATATTTTCCATCAAGAAAAATTCATGGCTCGCTTAGATCAGTTTATGTCTTCTGATGGTCTTGTGTTTTTCGGATTCCCGCCATGGCAGATGCCCTTCGGTGGTCATCAGCAAGTGCTTAAAAGTAAGCTGTTATCTAAGATTCCATATTTTCATTTACTGCCTCGATTTTTGTATAAATGTATATTGACAATCTTCGGAGAATCTGATTATAAAATCAAGGAGATGATGGAGCTGACAGAGACAGGTCTCTCCGTTGAGAAATTTGAACGATATGTCTCTGAAGCAGGATTCCAAGTTGTCAAGAAAAGACATTATCTTATTAATCCTGTTTACTCATTTAAGTTTGGATTGAAGCCGCGAAAGCAATTGGGTTTAATATCTGCCATTCCATATTTACGTAACTTCTTGACTACAGGCGTCTACTATCTCATACAAAAAAAATGACAAAGACAAAAAATAGATGCAGCTGGTGTATGAAGGATGATATCTATATGGACTACCATGATAACGTATGGGGCATCCCAGAATATGATGATATCAAGTTATTCGAATTTTTAAATCTCGAAGGTGCTCAAGCAGGTCTCAGTTGGTACACCGTATTGATTAAGAAAGATAACTACAGAAAAGCTTTCTCCAATTGGGATCCCAAGAAAATAGTAAAGTATAAAGATAAAAAGATACAATCACTACTATCTAATCCTGGCATCATCAGAAACAAACTCAAAGTGAATGGGGTAGTAACGAATGCCAAGTTGTTCTTAGAAATGAAATCTTCTGGAACAAGTCTCAGTGAGTACTTATGGGACTTAGTAGACGGAGAACCGATTGTCAATAATTGGAAAGATCTATCAGAGATACCTGCACAGACACCACTCTCTCAGAAGATCAGTAAAGATCTGAAAAAGAAGGGTTTTAAATTTGTAGGTCCGACTATCGTTTATGCATTTATGCAGGCAGTAGGGATGGTGGATGATCATGTGGCTTCTTGTTGGAGGAGGGGGTAGGAGAAAAGGAGCAGTCGATGCCTTGTAACTTAGTAATTATTGAGTTATCTTAAACGAGGTAAGTATTACCTGTAATGGGAATATAGTTTTCTTAAACAATCATTGAATAATTCCATAAAAATATGTCTAAGCAAATATTAATTACAATAATACTATCAATGGTGTTTGGGAATGTTATTTCCCAAACACCATTTAATAAAATATATGATTTCAGTAATGGGACAGACTCTATAGGGCAACTTAAGGGTAGTGCATTGTATGAGACAGAGGATAGACTTATAGTGGGAGGTATCGCAGTATATGAATATGATAATATAGGACATCGTCATCCAATGGTGGCTTCATTCTACAAAGATGGGACAAGAGACAAACTTACGGTATGGCCTAATCCTAATGGAGCAATAGTAAATTTTATGGACTTCCCTAATGACATCATAGAGATGGATGGTGATCTATTTATGGCTGTAGCTCATATAGGAGAGCCAAGTTCTTGTATTGCCAAGATTAATCCTGCGACATTAGAAGTCTCAACATTTGAGTGTGTTCAAGATAGCATGAACTACCAGTTGCTTTCCGTAGAATCATTAGTAGAGTTTCCTCAAGGTCATCAGACGGTTTTATTAAGGGCAGTCGTGGATCCCAACTTTGATACGGAGATTAGAAGTAGTGTGACAGCTCAGTTACCTGTAGATAGGCCTAAGGCTTATGTTTTAGCTGATATTATAAATTATAGAACAGGAATAGTCTCTGGTAATCGTAAGATAATTCGAATATCAGATACAAAAGCTATCATATTAGGAGCTTACTATACTAATGGTGACTTATTAGATTGGGGCATGCATGTTATAAGCATAGATGAGAATCTGGAAATAATAGAAAGAAAAATACTGTATGATGATTGCTCTAGTGGACGGAATGATATAGATGGGGTATTGACCTCAGATCATCATATCGTTACAACCTTGAGATCATTTGATAGAACACATTATGACACTACAGGACAGAGATTACATCAGCCTACCGTGCTTAAGTTAGATACTAATCTAAATGTCGTATGGAGAGAGCCAGTGGGTCCTCGAGGTTTTACCTCAAGAGCTGAAGGACACTATAGTCTTGTAGAATCTCACTCTGGCGATGGTTACATTTATGTAGGAGTAGATGGCGCATTCGATAATGCTCGTATGGGTAAGATAAGTTCTGGTGGAGATAGCCTGTGGCATTACGAGGTTAGTACTTTCATTGGTAGAGATTCTATAGAAACAGAATTATTGGATGATGTTATTCCTACCTCTGATGGCTATTATACTGCATGTGGGTCTCGCTTTGGAGCAAGATTAGTGAATGATAGTATTAACAGCTTTATCCAGTTATGGTTATTGAAATTTGATGATGATGGTAATATCGTTAATGTAGGGCAGCGTGTCTCTACTGATGAGGTAGGAGAAGAAGATGGACTTGATATAATAGTATATCCTAATCCATCGGTAGATTTCTTTTTTATAAAACAGGAAGAGGCGATTGCATATAATTATCAGCTGTATGATATGTCAGGTAAGCTCATCGCCTCTAAGCAGTCTTCTTCTGAGGTAGCCAGTATTACGATATTGGATATGACGAGCTATGCGTCTGGTATGTATCATCTTATTATTCAAGATACCAAAGGCAATGTCGTTAAGCAGGAGAAGTTGGTTAAGCAATAATGATGAAGATGGGTTATGCTATTACTTATATTTCTTTTAATTATTAGTTAACATCTGAATCGGAGTAATCATAATATTAATCCTTTTTTAAAAAAAATAGATGTCGAAAGAAAAAGCAAAGATTAAGCCTGATAATTTAAAAAATGATTCATTAATAATTCCAAATACCTCCAAGTCCCACACCTATTTGATTAATAAGAAGCTGGAAAAAGCCGAAAAAAGTGGATTCACTTCTTACTCTAAATTGGAAATTTTAATGGAGGCAAAATCAAGACTCGGCTAAAACTCAATTCCTACTTAACCACCATCGGTTTCTTCTCCCATCCATAAGCTGCTCGCATCTTTTCATAGATATCTGTATTGTTATAGATGCCACTAAATTTTTCTGATCCTGGTCCATATGAGAATACATTTATGAAATCTCCAGAATGCTTAGTTGTTGTAAAAGCGGCAACGATTGTATCTTGTGTAGAGCCAGGTTGTATCGTGTATCCTCCCGTCTCATGATCTGCAGTGACAACGACAAGCGTCTGACCATCTTTCTCTGCCCAGTCAAGAACACGACCTATAGTCTCATTAAAGTCTAAAAATTCTGTGATAATATAATCTTGATTATTAGCGTGCCCACCCCAATCTATCTGTGAGCCTTCTATCATCAAGAAAAAACCGTTATCAGCTCTCTTATCTAAGAAGTCAATTCCATACATCGAAGCATCGGTGAGATAGTCTCGACCTTGAGCTACAGGAAGTGGGTCTGCATCTGATGTGAGGTAACCTACTTTTGTAGCATCGCTATTAGCAATTCTAAAGTCTGATAATTCTGTAAGGTAATTGCCCATCGTATAGCCTTTGGCTTCGAGTTCTGTAATCAGGTTTCTTTCATCCTCTCTTCTATCAAAAAACTTTTTACCGCCACCTATAAAGAAATCAATTTCTGTTTTTAGAAAATCAGCGGCTATCTCTTCATAATTTTTACGTGACTTATTATGAGCTATAAATGATGCTGGAGTGGCATGTACGATAGTCGATGTAGCAACGAGTCCTGTCTTGAGACCTTTCATTTCTGCTTCTTCTAATATCGTCTCTATAGGTAATGTATCTAAGTCGACACCTATAGCACCGTTATATGTCTTAAAGCCACAAGCGAAAGAAGTGGCAGCTGCAGCGGAGTCCGTGATGAGGTCATTACCACTATAAGGTTTATGTAGGCCGATCATTGGAAAGCGTTCTAAGTGACTCGTATTACCATTAGAATAGGTGCCAGCAGTTATCTGTCCGATGCCCATACCATCACCGATGAGGAATATGATATTCTTAGCAGTTTTAGGTTTGGGAGGCGTAGGCGCAACTGGTGCTTCCGGTGCATTTGGAGCTTGTAGTGTTTTATTTGTATTACAACTTATCAATGTGATGAGTGATAATATAATTAGTTGTTTCATATTTTTTATTTCTGACTAAGCTTTGATTTGTCATCATTTTTATAAAAAATGCCGCCAAATCATAGTTGCTTTTCTTTCTACCAAGGGCAAAGCCCTTGGCTATAAAAGTGGAAGACCTTCGGCCTTCTTTTTCTATTGTTTCAAATGCATTCCAATGGGTCATGACCCATTGGGTATTAATATCACGCCAAGATATACTTTTTACCAGGGAGTGACTTAACGATTCCTTTAAATTCAAGATTTAATAATATTGAGCTTATCTCTGACAGCTTAAGTCCAGTAATGTAGACAAGAGAATCGATTCCGAGTTCTGCTCTTCTAAGCTCTTCTATTACTTTCTTTTCTACATCTGTGAGATCGAGAATGAGCTCCATTTGCTTAGGTGCTTCTTTCTGATCCCATCGCATGATATAGGCGATATCCTTTACGGAGGACAGCAGGTGAGCTTGATTGGTTTTGATAAGATGGTTGCAACCTTCGGACATAGGATTAGTATTTCTGCCAGGTATGGCAAATACATCTTTGTTCTGATCATTAGCGAATATCGCCGTTATCATAGAGCCACCTTTAATAGCAGATTCTACAACGATGGTGATATCTGATAATGCAGATATGATTCGATTTCTTTGTGGAAAATTTTCGCGATCGGGTCCTGCATTCATAGAGAATTCTGATACGAGACCTCCCCGGTCTTTCATCTTTTGTGCTAATTGTCTATTCGTTGCAGGATAGAGTTTAGATAGACCATTGCCTAATATCCCTAAGGTGGGGATGTTGCGTTCTACGGCCTTCCTATGTGCCGTTGTATCTATTCCATATGCTAGTCCACTTATGATTGTCGCATTATATGATTCCAGTTCTTCTACGATCTTCTCGCATTGAGTAATGCCATATGGTGTCGGCTTTCGAGTACCTACGATAGCTACAGTTCTGAGAGCATCTAAGTTGACATTGCCAGAGCTGTATAGTAGTATGGGACTGTCTGGATAGTGCTTAAGCCTGGATGGGTAGTCTTTATCTAAGTAGAAGCTTAGTTTTACACCATTTTTTTCTACAAGTTTATATTCTTCCTCTGCCTTACTGAAGCCTTTAAAGTTGACGACATGTGCAGCTTTAGACGGTCCTATGCCAGGTATGGTCTGTAGTAGTCTCATCTTAGCTGAGAATACTTCTTTAACGCCACCGCAATGGCTGACTAAGTTTTTAGCCTGTACAGGACCTATGTTAGGGATAGACTTAAGTGCTAACTTGTAGATGATATCCGCCTCTTCCATTACTGGTATTGTTGTGCTTCTGTAGTCTTACCCTGACCCACAAGAATGTTATAGATCATGGTCTTCATTTTGGGATCAGTGACACCGTCATTATATCCGATCTGCAAATAATGCAGTGCCCAGCCTCCTCTTTGTTGTTGCAGTAGCATCTGAGCAAGTTCCACATAGAAATTTGATAAGATAGTCTTGTCAGCTCTTGAGTTAAGATATTTCATATAGGTGGCTATATACTCTACATCAGGACGTCTTGAGGCTACTGTCTTAAATGATGATAGAAGCCTATTGATGTCATTGTCAAATTTGTATTTTTCTGCAGCAATCCCCGCAAGCATGATATTTCCATTTTTATAATTAGGTAATATCTCTACGGCTTTCCTGGCATATGGTTCTGCTCTATTAATCAGAGCTTGCTTCTCGTTGTTGTCAGTGATCTCTTTGTATCTATTAAATAACGCTGTAGCCATAAATGAGTTAGCACGAGCACTATTTTTAGAGATTTTTATGGCAGAAGAATTGAGGGTTAATTCTGATTCCCATGCAGGCACCCTTGTTATTGTAAGTATAGAATAAGTGATCGCTACTATAGCCGTTATCATAAGGAAGGTGTTCTTATTTGGAGAGAACCTTTTAGCTCCCTTTTTGATAAGATATACAATAGCTATACATGCTGATAATGATGCTGTAAATGCAAATCTCTCATTCATAAAAGTACCTACACCTACAACCACGTTAGAGACTATGGATATACTCGCAAAATAAAATACAATCGCGAAAGATATCTTACGATGTTTCTTCCAGAGGTAGGGGATAGCTACCAGAAGTCCAGTATGTAATACGACAGATAATATCGCCCTCCAATCCGAAAAACTAAGAATAGGAATATGGTATGGATAATAATCATGCGTCAGTGGCGCTGGGACGAACATCAATCCTATATACTTAAGCAAGGTATAACTGATGGTAGCATGCTTCTGTAGACCCGTCATCCCAACAAATGGATTATTCATAACATCGGTAGACTCTGCTACACTAAAATCAATAATAGAGAATCGTAATGCAAGGTATGCAACAGTCGTCGCCAGTAATAGACTTGCTACTGTAATAAGAGGTCTGACATTAGAAGGTCTGAATAATAATATAGCGACTGGAATTATTAGTAAGAATGTAATCGTATTCTCTTTAGATAATAGGCCTAAAAAGTACATTGTTATCATGCTTATAAGCATCATTACTTTCTTACTATCTACATATTTCAATGCATAACTTAATGTGAGTATGCTGAATATATAAGACATAAGTTCATCTCTACCTTTTATATTACCTACGGCTTCTGTGTGTATAGGATGTGTAATAAATAAAATTGCTACTAAGAATGAGAAGCATAAGAAGGCCTTATTAGATATTGCTTTCTCCATAAAGAGTCTACGTAATGTCACCCATGTCAGAAAACCACAAAAGCCATACATAATGACATTAATAAAATGACTCACCTTAGGATTAAGACCCAGAAATTGATGTTCTATAGCAAAAGTAATTAGAGAAAGCGGCCTGTATCTGCCTCCAGGAAGCAAGTCGTTAACCTCTCCGAGATAACCCATAAATGTGTCCGTAGTCAATAAATTCCAGATACCATTGAAGCCATCTTTGGTATAGCTATTCTCTGATATGGCGATCTTGTCATCCAGAACGTAACCATATTGGAAGCACTGAAAATATAGTAATACCGATAAGATAGTAAAAATTGCGAAGCCTATGCCTTTAGATTTTGAACTTAATGGCTTGTAAGTCACTGCAATAGGGGAATTAGTCTTTACTGACTTTTTTGTGATGGGTGCTTTCTTTTTCTTTGGCATAAAGACTGATAATGGAATAAAGTCAAAATAAATTAATTTTGAGGTATCTTACTTTCTGTCAGCAAAATATAAAGTTCTGAACGCTCATCATAATTATATATACCTTAATCTATTAAGATATAGAATTGCATTACTTTTTGTAATGGCATTGATTGCATCATATCAGTCTTATTCTCAGATTAATATTAAGATTGGCTACAGTTTGAGTGGAGTTAGTGCACAGAATAACAATAATATATTGCAGAGTTATAATGACTCTATACGTTTAAGAAATGTAGACCTTGTGAGGCCTTTCTCAGATCTCAAAGTGATGCATGGTGTACACCTCGGTATCCGATATCTGATCAAAGATACTGGTGGATTTGAGTTTTCTTACGAGGGTATAAGTAAAAAGGGAAGAGCAGTAGGTGAGGAACAAGATGGTTCCTTATTCCAAGAAGAAATCTTCTACTCGGTAAAGCAATTTATGTTTGGTTATCAGAGTGTTATAGGAAACTTGGGCTTAGGCACTGCGATAGGATATAATAATCTTAAAATTCAGCAAGAAATATCAACTTCAGGAATCAAAAATCCTTTTCTCAATCAGAATCAGTTTTCTGCAAGAGTTAATCTCTCTTATTACCTCAAGAGTAATAATACAGTTTCTTTAGCTTTTCAGCCATTTGTCCAGTTTCCATTGGGAAATTATGACCTTAATGATTTAGCGAAAAAACTTGGTTTGGCAGAATCTCCTGACTATAAAGACTCATTCTTAAGTTACGGTTTGACCATTGTATTCTATAATGGTCGTCATTATTAATTAGTCGTGACTGTAATATCCATCGCTACAATTGCTGGAGAGGGATTGTTATTATCACACGGAACTTCAAATACTACATTGTCTGATTCTATAATAAAATCCAGAGGAATTGCATCAGTTTCATCTTCGATATTGTCGCTACTGTGATGGACAAATCTGTAAGCCTCTCCATTAATATTCCATGTCATATATACTTCTGCCTCACCTTCCCAAATACAAGCGACATAACATGGGCAGAATGCATTAACTAAGCTATCTATCATTAGTTCATTTCCATCACTGAAACAATAAGTGTTATCGGTTTGTACTACGAAGACTTCTTCGTATTGAACACTTGTACAATTGTTACTCTTAGAACATGCGATTAACATTATTACAGTGGCTATGATTAGTAGATTTTTCATATGGAATTGCTTTGTAATTATAGAGACGTTATTCTACTATGTTTTGTTGTTGTGCTGTACATAACTGCTGTCATTATTTATATCGAAAGCTTATTTATTTCTTTTTTCTCATCACGACCTTGCGAAGAGATCTTCGTTAACCCACATTGCGCAAACTACCTAAATGAGTTGCCTCTAAAAGTTAAAGTTGGCACTAAATTGCTGTTATTTTGAGGCCTTTTGAATGGAGATGTTTCTTAAGTTCCTGTTTTCATTGACGCCAAAATTTCTGAAACTGGTTTGTAGTACACAGGGGGGTTGTATAGCTCGTAGTACATTTATTAGCTTTGCATGGTGTATTTCAAATCAAGTGGCAGGACAAATCCTAAGACCAAAGAGTACGAAGGATATTATCGAATAGTTGAAAGCTATCGCAATAATACGGGTCGAGTATGTC
>Ga0209187_1001192_pt1 | contig 32707 bp, 23 predicted proteins | sample BantaG_FD_187430 | JGI IMG/M metagenome (GOLD analysis project Ga0209187, IMG submission 187430) | Marine algal microbial communities from Bantry Bay, Ireland - BantryBay_4 metaG (SPAdes) (version 2) | ecosystem: Host-associated > Algae > Red algae > Unclassified | place: Bantry Bay, Ireland...
GCAGAGCCTTTGTCCGCTTATATGACCAAATACAAATTGGAATTATTTTATTAATTAACTTTGAAAAGTTATCAACAAAGGGGTTTAAAGTTTAAACTATCCTGTCAACGTAATTCATGGGGCTTCAATACTTATTAAATTTAGCTGAAAATGAAAAAGCTAATACAAAATCTAAAAAACACCAAATGTGTCATATTTGATATGGACGGTGTGATTATAGACTCAGAATTCCTGCACAAGAAAGCCTATTACGAAACGTTCGTTTCTATCGGAATAGATGTCTCTGAGCAGCTATATAAAACTATCACAGGCTCTTCTACCATTAATGTATTCCAAAAAGTGATTGCACATTTTGATTTGGATCAAGATGCGGAAGCATTAGTATTAGACAAGCGGAGGCGCTATGTCGACTTCTTTAAAAATGATCCTACGCTTCATCTGGTCAGTGGTGTAGAAGATATCATTAGGTACTTCCATGAGAAAGGAATCACGCTGATACTTGCTTCCTCTGCCTCTATGCCTAATATAGAAAGAGTCTTTGCCAGATTTGACCTTAATCAATACTTCACTGCCAAAATTAGTGGCGCAGATCTTACCCAATCTAAACCTCATCCTGAAATATTTACTAAAGCGGCAAGCTTAGGAAATACAGCACCTGAAGACTGTATCATCATAGAAGATTCTGATAACGGTATCCAAGCAGCTAACGATGCAGGGATATTTGTATTCGGATATAAGAATCCGATGTCCGCTGATCAATCATTAACTAATGCAAATGGCATTATTTCCGAATTTCAGGAATTAAAACAATATATTTAGTAAAAAAAGAATTCAATTAGTATAACATACTCAATCAAGAATACTCTCTGATCATAAAAACGAATCCATTACAAATGCAACTTAAGCAGAACTTCCTATCCAGCTTCATTGTGATTCTCATCTTGCTAATAGCCCCTCCCGCAAATGCACAAAGCCAGAATGACCTAATAGATCATATTATCAAGGAAAAATTTAGAATCGGTTCTTCTCAAGTGTTCACTAACGACGACAGTCCAATATCCAAAAGTGGAAAAGCAGAAAGTAAGCTTACAAATAATAGCGCAGCAGATGAGGCAGAACCTTTCATTATTGTAAATCCTAATGATAGTAGTCATCTGCTTATCAGTTATATCAATTTAGATCTAGCATCGGAGATTTTTAATTTCCCGATATACTATAGTAATGATTCTGGACAGACCTGGAATAAGTCTTCATTTGATACACAAGAATTTTATTTAGATGATCCATTTCCAGGCTTTGAGATTGCAGGTGGTGGAGATCCTATTTTTGCTTTTGATAATGATGGAAATATTTACTTCACATGGTTATACTTAGCAGCTAATTTTTCGAATTTTGAAACTCGATTCGTAGTACTATGGGGACAGTCATCAGATGGTGGAGCGACTTGGGGAATACAAGAGGGAGACAAGAAATATTTAGAAACGGGTGGTCTTGATCTATTCACTGGTGGTACTAATGAATTCGGCACTGGCGTGTTCGATAGACCTTGGTTTGACTCAGATCGGTCAGGCGGTCCTCATGATGGGAATCTATATTGCACTGGACTATTTATTCCAAGTACAACACTTGCTATGGATACGACTGTAGAACAAACAGCAGGCATGGTGCTCAAGCGTAAACTTCCTAGCGTAGATTCTTTTGAAACATCAAGAACTCAGATATCAAATGGAGATCTGGCACAATTTGGAAATATCAAAGTAGCTAATAATGGTACCATACATGTCGTCTATGGCAACATCAATGACCAAGAAGTAAGATACAGCACATCGATAGATGGCGGCTTAAGTTTTGAGCCACCGAGTACAATAGGTCAGTTTTCGTTCGATATAATGTCCACGGAAATTTTGGTCAATGACAGAGAAAATCCTGCCTTAAGTATGGCATTGGATTATTCTAACAATAACACCTACATCGTGTGGAATTCTATAGACGACCGAGTTAGCGGATTATACACCTACTCTCAGGATGAGGGAGTGACATGGAAAGACGTACAAGACATCGCAACCTTATCAGGCATGCCAGATCACCAAGTATACCTCCCTAATATCGCAAGCAATGACAATAACGAAGTCTCGATCTCATGGTACTCACTCGACAGCTTAGATGTCGGTAATTATATGATTATGCACTCTCGAGATGGCGGCAAGAATTGGGAGACACCGATTTCGCTATCAGATGCAGTCACTGATTTCAGTGAGTACATTGTAACCAATCCTCAGCAGCAACCACCTATATTTGGGGATTACTTTACTTCTGTTAAGGTAGGATGTACAACCTACTCAGTATGGTCGGACGGCAGAGACATGAACGGACCCAAAATATACGTCAGTGCTAATAACTTCTGTAATGTACTTAGCAACACCTCTGAGATTACAGCAATTACAGAGGACATACAACTCCGATCAGTCTATCCTAATCCCAGTAAGCATATACTTTACTTAGAATATAATCTCAAGAAGCAATCAGATATATCTGTATCCATATATAATACGGATGGGAAGCTTGTACAATCCTATCCTACAGAAAGTATTCCGGCAGGAACGCAGACAAGATCTTATGATATACACTCTATTGTACCTGCCGCATACACTATATTGATCAATTCAGAGTTTGGTACGATTACGAGGAAGATTATTAAGCAGTAAGTACGGTATGAGAATATGTCTTGCCATTATTATCGTAGCTCAGTTAGCTCTCAGTGGGATAAAAGAATCATATACCGAAATCTCAATTAAGGATGTTCCAATATCAGATTATCAAAATGTAGGAATAAGAGGAAACGTCCTACCGTTGAGTTGGGAGCAAACACTTGCATTAAAAAAAAATGGTGATGCATATTCTACATCATTAGACATTCCTATCAGCGAAAAAGAATTAGAATTTAAATTTGTCATATATACAGATGACAATAGTCCGGTACGGGAGAATATCCCAAATCATGGAGCTAATTAATAAATAGATTTCATAGTCAGTAGATTAATGTTGACTGTCAGACTATTTCTTTACAGCACCTCCACCCCATTAGCAATCTTCACACGATAAGAGCTGGAGGCTATCCCTGTCAACTGTTTATACTTCAATTGTATGTGGCTGATGACTTCTTCCATACCTTCCTTATGTATGAGATTAAGCGTACAACCGCCAAATCCACCACCCATCATACGAGCACCTGCAATGCTCTCTTCTCCATCCGTCAGATCGACGAGGATATCTAACTCCTTACAACTGACTTCATACAATTGCTTAAGTCCCTGATGAGAAGAGTATAACAATCTACCCATCTCTTCTATGTCTTTAGATAGAAGTGCTGCCTTGAATGCATGTACCCTTTCGTTCTCGCCCAAGATAAATGATGCTCTATTGTATAAGGTAGGCGATAACTTATTTTCAGATGCTTCCAGTTGTTCTCTGGTCAGGTCTCTAAGTGAATTAACTTCTGGATAATTCTGAGAAATTATCGACACCACCTCTGCACACTCACTCGGACGATCATTATAACCTGAGGATAGATGAGAATGCTTCACATTAGTATTTATCAATACTATCTCGTAAGTATCGAGATCTACTTTATAGTAATCAAATGTCTTATTCTCACAGTCCATCAGCATTGCCTTATTAGCCTTTCCGAATAATGATGAGAACTGATCTAAGATGCCACTCTGGATACCTAAGAAATTATTCTCCGCTTGGTTCCCGATTATTGCCAGATCCCAATTAGCTAATTGGCTATTAGCCATATGATCTATTCCCTTAGCGAATCCACACTCTAATGCTGCCGATGAGCTGACACCTGCACCAATTGGAATTTCACTCTGGAATAGACAATCAAAACCAGAAATTTTGATATTTTTCTTTTGAAATTCTTTAATGACACCCATGCAATACTTAGCCCATAACTTATCAGTATCATAAGTCCCATCGAGGTCAAAGCTGACCTTAGCGTCCTTATCATGAGCTGTCAGGTTACAAGTCATTGTCCCGTTCTCTCTAAAAGCAAAATACATAGATTTATCTATCGCTGCAGGAAAGACAAATCCCATATTGTAATCTGTATGCTCACCTATCAGATTAATCCTACCTGGTGCTCGGACTATTACCTGGGGCGCCTCACCATACTCTGATATAAATAGTGACTGTAGTTTCTCGGTCTGTATCATTTCCTATTGATTAGTATTCTTAGGTGATGTGCTCCTATTAAGATCTGATAATCGTAATATCATCTATATAATTCTGAGACTTAGATTTGATTTCTTGAGACTTAGAATCATCCCAATTAAAATGAGTAGAAAATTCTGTGATGATAAAATCTAAATGATCCTTGACCGATTGTATATCAAAATATATTCTACCTGTACGACGATTAAAATAATCATCGGGCATCATGCTTGATTCGTGTTGGATCGTATATTCTATTTCTTTTTGGACAAGTGCTTTCTCTATCTGAAGATCAGAATCCATTGCTGCCTCTATGATTACTTTAGCATGTTTGCCATAAGTCGTCACATAATACCAAGCTTCATACTCTGTTATACCCTTATCGCCAAACTCTGTGACAATGCTATTTTTATAAGACAAAAAATCTTTGTAATTATCAAAACTATCAGAGTGAATCTTATAGTCTTTTGTCTTGCATGATTCTTGAGTAAGGCTGCTATTCTTTTCCTGCACAAGATCTATGATCCGCTCTGCCATCTTACGGAAGCCTGTAAGCTTACCTCCAGCTATAGATATGAGTTCCGTATCTGATTCGAATATCTCATCCTTACGTGATAGCTCTGAAGGAGATTTTCCATCTTCATGTATGAGGGGTCGTAACCCAGCCCATGTAGATATGATATCCTCAGTCTTGACTGTGCCTACTTCGAACATGGTATTAGTCGCTGCTAAAATATACTCAGCATCAGCCGTCGTACATAACACTCTATCCTTATCGCCGGTATAATTAGTATCAGAGGTGCCGATGTAAGTTATCTTACCTCTAGGTATAGCAAATAACATTCTACCATCGAAAGCATCAAAATAAACTGAATGCTTAAGAGGTAACTTATCGAAAGGTAGAACGATATGTACACCTTTAGTAAGTTGGAGTGACTTGCCTTTTTTTGAATTATTAATTTCTCTCAATTTATCTACCCAAGGTCCGGCGGCAGAAACGACCTGCTTAGCACGGAATGTAAGTTGTGTATCATCACTCAGATCTTTGCATAAGATACCTCGTACCTTACCCTGCTCATAGACGAAATCTGTAACCTTTACATAGTTAAATGCTTCAGCACCTTCTCGTCTTGCCGCTTTGACTATTTCTATGGTCAATCGAGCATCATCTGTCCGATACTCAGAATATTGGATACCAGATTTAAGCAGTTTGTCGTTGAGTAATTTTTCTTCTTTTAGAGTATCCTCTTTATTGAATGTCACCTTGCGATCTTCATCAGCCACTTTCGCTAATCTATCATATACTGAGATGGCAATGGAAGCTGAAAACTTGCTGAATGTTCCGTCCTTCACAATCGGGAGTAACATCTTCTCTGGATGTACAAGATGTGGTATGTTGCGATGAGCTACGGCACGCTCCTGACCAGTTTCTTTGACTAAGCCAAATTCTAATTGCTTAAGATATCTCAGTCCTCCATGAATCAACTTAGTAGACTTACTGCTGGTACCTGAGGCGAAATCCATTTTTTCTACCAGCAATACTGACAACCCTCGCAATGCTCCATCTAATGCTATGCCTGCACCAGTGATTCCGCCACCGATGATAATCAGGTCATACACCTTATCTAAGCTCAGCTGAAGACGCTCCTTCCTATTTTTATTACTAAATGATATATCACTCATGCTCGATTGTTTTAGCCCACACGTAATTACAATATAATCTTGCAAATTGTTGCATAATCATACACTATCTCCATATATAATAACTAATCGCCACTAAGATCAATAGCAATGTGATATGTACCTTATAATTCTTGTACCATGGCATATTCTCATTTCCATAATCGATTAGGTCTTTAGAGAATAGATATGGCGCAATTTTCTCTTGGTCAGGTTGTGTCGTCATCTTACTAACTACAACAAATACTATAGTACTAAGTGCCACGACGATTCCAATATTGATCGTGTAATGAATTTTCCATAATTCGAATATACCTAATACAAAAAACAGCACTCCTATCACACATCCAAATATTAATGTCCAAAATGCACCATCTCCATTTCCTTTTTTATAAAATATACCTACTCCAAATAATACAATAATAGGAGGTACAAATATGGAATACATCTGCTGTAAGTATCCCCATAATCCACCGAAATTAATAATCTGTGGTGCCCATAATGCCGCAATAACCATAAATACAAATGTTCCTATTCTACTGGCCTTCATTGTATCTTTCTCAGATAGATTCGGTTTTCTTGGTATTATAAAATCTACAACGAGTAAGGTGGAGGCAGAATTAAGTGTAGAACTGATACTCGACATAATCGCAGATATTAGTCCTGCTAATACCAGACCGATAAGTCCTGCTGGTAGCGTCTCGACAACCATGGTCGGAAATACCATATCAGAATTTTCGATATTCGGATATATACTTATTGCCATTGCTCCTGGCAGTACCATCAGGAATAGTGGCAGAAACTTAAGTAATCCTGCAAGCATGATTCCCCATCTCGCATGTCTGACATCCTGAGCACCTAATATCCTCTGAGTGATGTACTGATTAGTAGCCACATACCAGAACCCCAACATAGGTACTCCGAGTATAAGGCCGGGCCATGGAAGACTCTCATCACCTATAGGTTTGATCACAGAGAAGTGTCCTTCGGGAACGGAAGCTACCAGATTAGCCCATGAGAAATCTAATTCTTGGAACAATAGGTAACTTAATATACCACAACCTAATATGAGAATTATAGCCTGTATAGAATCTGTATACACCACAGCCTTAAGCCCACCAAATGCAGTATATAAACCTGTAATAATCGCCAAGAAATAACATGTCTGCCACAGATCAATCGCCGGAAAAAATATCTGTATCACCAGTGCTCCCGCATATAGACTACCCGCAGTGTCTATCATGATACTTGCTACTATCGTCACGGCAGAGAAAAACACTCTCGATCTAGCATCAAATCTAAGCTCCAGAAATTCTGGTATGGTAGTAATCTTAGACTTAAGATATAGAGGGACATATATGAATGCTAATATAGCAAACGGTATGGCTGTACCCCACTCATAGACTGATTGTACGATACCTGTTGTGTATGCTGCCCCTGCTAAGCCAACTAATGTCGTACTGGATATATTAGATGCAAATAAAGATAGGCCTATAAAGCCCCAAGTCAGAGATCGACCGCCTAAGAATAAATCATCACCTGTCTTAGCCTTACGTCCTACTAAAAAGCCGATGGTCAAAACCACCAAAAAGTAGACAATTATAATTCCTATGTCCAATGAGCCTATTGCAGTTTCCATATTTCTAAGTTTTGTACAGCATTGATAATCGTATATTATAATCCTTCCTAAGCGATCTTTATGGCATATAATCGATTCATTATTTAATCTTTTGTCCTAAGTACCCACAGTTCTTGTTATTCTTAATAATCCAGATGGAGGTACATTAAAATCTGTAACACCAGATAGTAATCGCTTATTCTCTTGTGATACTGTATGACCTTTACAATCGTATATAGTTATATCACAATCTGCATCAGACTGATTACTTATAACGACATGTTCTGATAATTTTGCATTGATGATATCTAATTGATTATCGATGGTAATGGTTGCTATATAATCCTCATACAATCCTATGATGGTATGCCCATCACTTATAGCTCTCAGTGTAGGATAATTAGACAACGGATTACTTGGAACAAATTGTCCATCTAATAGAATATGCTTGTGATCATTCCAGTAATTCGTATAGAACTTAATCATAGAAAGATGTGCCTCAGGTAATTCTGCCAGCACCATAGACATCTGTGGTACTGCGAATATTCCATTGAGTACCTGCAGTGCTGCTAACTCTACTTTCTCTTCTGGGTGCCATGTCTGCGGGTCACTATGAACTGCCGTCTCACCACATAATAACTTTACATCGGTGGTTCTTATCCTATTAGATACGACATCATTAGGACAATCGAATGCTCTAAACATATTACCATACTTACGCAGCGCAGGACCGATATATTGCTGTCGGAACTCTATACCGATATCAGGGTTAATCGCTCTGAGTGCTGACATTGCATCTGATAATAGCTTATCTACAGCTTCATTGACATTAGCGTAGTCTCTACCGTTATCCATAGTTAGCTCCGTCTCAGGATAAACTTTAAAGTCATCGATAAAATCTAACTTAAAAGCATCTAAGTTCCAATCTCTTAATGCATTGACATACGTATCTATAAGGTACTGACGTACATCAGGATATCTCGGATCAAACACTGGAGCCCATCTATGATTTTCTGTCAGAAACTTACCATGGAATCTCTTATACGCTTCTGAGTGCTTACCACAGAATGGCACTGAATACCAAAGCCCAAACTTCATCCCAGTAGCTTGTACCTCTCTGACAAATCCCGCCATATCTGGAAACCTATCTGGATTCCAATCCCCGGTATAATCATAGCCTCGATTATTATCCATCGTCTGCCATCCATCATCTAATATGATCAGTTCATAACCCATATCATGAGCAATCCTACACTCAGACAATAATACATCTGGATCCAGATCCTGATGGAACTGATACCACGAGGAATATAATGGCACTCTTGCAACATCAGGAATATCCGCTGGCTGCATTAACTCATATGTCTGCCACCATTCTGATACATCTTGCAAAGCTTTAGAGAACAATATATTTCTAGTGTCTATCACTATATCACAAGTATAATTTGTGATAGCAGGATGTCTCTCCGTAAATAAACTGATATGACAATACTCATAATTATCCTCTTCTCTCAGAAGTGCATTCATCTCTACCAGATTAATGGCATCAGAGCATGCTATCGTGTGTATATTACGATCATCATGACCGAATACGCAGAGTACTGGAGCATCTACACTAATTCTACTTTCTACATGTATCAACTCCCAGTCATACTGCTGTCTCTTATCATGTAGCCCTCCTGGCCTCCAGACGCCCTTCATATTATGCGATGGTATTTTCCATCTTAGATTTATCACAGCTGGAGTTGCGGCTTCCTCTGATTGTATGGAAAGCTTATATTTATGTAAGCCACCATCATCTGAGACTAAGCTGAGGTCTACGTTAAAGTGCTTGTCTTCTGTAAATACCTCAATCGCTGGAAAGTTTGTTATCCTTATCGTTCTGTCCATCTAAAAAAATAATGTTTAATTTACTCTAATTCGTTTATTCACTCTGCAACTACTGACATGTATCTATTCCGCTATATGCATACATGCTGTCATTACAATGATATATATATTATTCAGTTTCTTTTATTATAAATGCTTTCATCGAGCCATTATTACTAGCTGACAATAACACCTTATTTTCTACACCACTTATAACACTAAGCTTCTTCACATCACTATCTAATAGAAGCCCTGACTCTCGGTATCCTACATATCTTAACTTCCCGGCACCATCACCTAACAATGTACAGGCGATACCTGCATCATTTCTAGGCGTCTCTACTTCAGATGCATACAAGTTACCTGCTGTAACGACATCCGTATATCCGTCATTATTAATATCCAATATACTGATATCAGAGATGGCAGACAACTGACTCTCAGCGGGTAGTTCTTCTGAGATATAATTCCCATTTCCATTATTAAGAAGCATGATACTTGCAAAATTCTTAATCTCGTAATGATCTGCAGCGGCTATCTGTGACTCACCATATACTTCTACAAGTGTCGCTGTGGCAAATGACTCGTAGTCCTTAAACTTAGTTTGTATTCCTGGTATCTGATCTGAAGAGCATTGTCGCCCTCTCACAGGGTACTGCTTACCTTCATTGAAATAACTCAGGACGATATCACTTGAAGCATTTCGGTCAAAATCTTTTACATATAAATCAAAAGTTTCTGATTCTGTCGCTTGATACTTATAGTTCTTGCCGAGATTGCCCAGCACATAATCCATGTCTCCATCATTATCTATATCTCCTTCCGCTATGGAGAACCACCACCCACGGGTATCCTCTAAGTTAAGAGCTACTGTCTGATTAGTGTAGATGCTTCCTCCATTAGTCAGTACAGTGATGGGCATCCACTCTCCTACTATTACGAGGTCCACTCTCTCATCTGAATTATAATCAGTCCATATGGCGTCTGTAACCATACCGACATCTGATACATCAGGCATGACTATAGATGTCACATCGGAGAATGAAAGATTACCATCTTGTAGGTCGTTACGCAATAAGTAGCTCTGGCCTGGAGCTGGATACAATGCAGGTCTCATACGTCCGCCGACGAATATATCCATATCGCCATCACCGTCATAATCATATGGCCTAACACATCCGCCACTACTTACAATCTCCGGGAAGTCTTCAGATCTTGCGAATGTTCCATTATCATTAATGTATAATCGGTCAGCGTAGAACTTTTCCTTATATGGTAACTCATATCCACCACTGACGACTATAAGGTCAAGGTCCCCATCATTATCTATATCGACAAACTGTGCATCGATATCTTCATATATATCATCTTCTGCAAAAGTGTAGTAATTAGTAAATTGTCCATCTTTCTGCTGAGTAAAGATCTGCCCTGCCGAGCGACTGGCACCACCGATATAAAAATCACCCAGTCCATCTCCATTTATATCCGCTGTCGCTAATGCAGGTCCCCACTGAGACATCTTATGAGGTAGTAAAATTTGAAATTTATAATCATCAAACTCATTCTCTATATGCGTAGGCAACAGGCTATCGTCTGATATATCAGTAAAATACTGATTCTTTGATTGATGTATATTGCTTTCTTTAGTGATGTCTTGCTTAGAATTACTCTTCTTGATATTTATAATCTGATCAGCTTCCACTCCGATAAGTGTCTGCATACTACCATCAGGCCATGTCACGATTAAGCTATCGATAATAGTGGCCTGACCTACTCCGAAATGTATACTTGGAGCTACAGAAGATTGGAATCCTCTAGTCATTGTAAGATGTTGCCATTGCGAGATAGAGTCTGCAACAATTCTTACTTGGCTCCCTATGGCATATGTATTATCATCATCTTGAGACAAATTCACTCTTAGGAAATGTGTGCCGTTGGTATCTCCTACGTTATTCTTGTAGATATATGCAGGTTCATCTATGTTATTGACGATGAGATCTAACTGACCGTCGTTATTTAGATCTGCATATGCGACTCCATTAGAGAAGCCTACCATATCTACACCCCACTCTTCATTTGCCTTTGAGTATGTGAGGTCTTTATTATTTTTAAAAATATAATTACCTATCGGCTCCGATGGAATATTCTCTACCTCCAGTACTAAGTCTTCCTTATCTATATTATCTAAATCCTTCTTTAGGCTCAAGAAAAAATCCCGATTATTAATATCTCGACGAGTACCATTACTGATGAATAAATCTTTCCATCCATCATTATCAAAATCTGCAAACAAAGGGCCCCAGCTCCAGTCTGTCGTTGCTACATCTGCCATCCAAGCTACATTGCTGAGTATGGGTGTACCATCTTTCTGACCTCGGTTAAGTTGTAAGGAATTATACATGTACTGATAATGCATCCCAAACTCTACTGTACTCCAAAATAATCCAGGATTCATACTTGCCATGTTCGCTTTAGCTCTGCGGTTATCTTCTGCTGCCATATCTACCTGCATGATATCCAGCATTCCGTCATTATTATAATCGGCGATATCAGCACCCATCCCATAGAAAGAAGTCTGCTTAGTAGACTCCTTAAGTTGCTCTGAGAATGTCCCATCTGCATTATTAATATAAAGGAGGTCAGGTGTACTGAAATCGTTAGATACATATATATCCTCCCAGCCATCTCCATTAAGATCACCTACAGTAGCACTAAGTGACAATCCAAATGAAAGTAAGCCTGACGCCTCAGTCATATCAGAGAATGTTCCATCTCCATTATTTTCATAGAAATGATCGCTATCCATGAGTGTGATATTATCCATCAGCTTCCTATACTCTACATTAGGTGTAGAGAAATCAGTGGTAGGATAATTTGTGATATATAGATCTAAGTCTCCATCCTTATCATAATCAAAGAATGTAGATTGTACAGATTTTCCATCATCTGCTATACCGTACTTACCTGCAGACTCTGAGAATGTTAGGTCTTGATTGTTTATATATAATTGGTTCTTAGTAGTCTTGTCTTTGCCTGATACTGAGACATATATATCAAGGTATCCGTCTGCATTGATATCTACCATGGTCACACCTGAGTACCATCTATCATCTCCTGCTACAAGGGCCAGATCTGTAATATCTTTAAATACGAAATCTCCCTCGTTAAGGTAGAGGCGATTAGGCACCATATTACCTGTAAAGAATATATCGTCTAATCCATCATTGTTAATGTCTCCTACTGCTACGCCGCCTCCCATATATAAGTATGGGTAGGTGAAGTAATTGAGATTTTTATCCTCGTTAAGATCATTAGAGAAAGTTACATGAGAATCTGCAGATTGTATTTTCTTAAATCCCTTAGTTATGGTAGGCACATCTTTCTGACAAGAAGTCATTGTCAATATCATACATAGCATAGACAAAAGCCAAAAACTAAGAGTAGCTCTACTCATGAGGCGTCTATGTAATGAAGTTAGTTGCATCAGCTATAAAGAAAAAGTAAGATTGGATGTTTGAATTATGAAAATATTAAATCAATAAGAAAAATCACCCCGCCTGATAATCTGGCGGGGTGAGGAATGCTATGAAAAAACTATTTAACTATTCTGATTAATATCCTGGGTTCTGATCAAGGTTAGGATTAGCTTGGATCTCAGACGCTGGTATCCATATGAGCTCATCTCTGCCAGGTGTAAACGTCCCTCCAGATATAGACTTAGGATGTGGACCTGCATGTGCAGAATTAGTACCTAAGTAAGTATCTGCGAGCCCCCATCTGACAAGATCAAAATATCTATGCCCTTCTCCAGTCAGCTCCAATACTCTCTCATCAATTATGGCCTGACGCATATCTCCCTGACTTAATCCTGATACGGGAGCGATCTCCGCTCTTTCTCTTACTAAATTAAGAAATGTCTCTGCATCACTTGTGTTACCACTTTCGTTAAGTGCTTCTGCATGCATAAGTAGAACGTCAGAATATCTGATCACTCTCCAGTTAGGACCATAGTCATCACCTAAGAATCCTGTTCCTCCTACTGGCAATTCAAGACCAGAATACTTACGTGAGAATACTGGTTCTAAGCCAGCATTCTGAGGCTCAGCATTAAGTGCATTTACAATATCTATATCTGCTGCTAACCCTACTGTAAAGTCATCTGTGGTATTAACAATACTGCCCGGATAGTCATAAGCTAAAGTAGAGTTACGCCTACCTTCATCTCCATTAGCTTCGAACAAGTCTTTCACCCAAGGATTAATCACGTGACCGTTATCAGGAGTCTGTGATGGCGGTGCATATTCTATGACGAAGTTGCCTTGTGTACCCGCTCTCGGAATGTCTTGACCCCATACGAAGTTACCGTTTCCGATCGGGTGATATTGTAACTCAAATATTGACTCTGAATTATTCTCATTCACTTGAGAAAAATTCTGTCCATATTGAGATAAAGGTAATAGACTAAATTGGCCGCTACCTACAACTGAAACAAATTCTGATGCAGCATCAGCATATTCGTTAGTGCCGAGTATACCACTTCTATATAAGTGACTCTTCCCCTTAAGTGCAGCAGCACTCCACTTTGTAGGTCTACCAAGATCACTCCCGGCCCATGATTCTGGTAGAGCATTAGATGCCTCTGTAAGATCGCTTATGATCTGATCCCATACAGCTTGTGCTGTCGCTTGACTTGGAAACAATTCTTCATTATTAGATGGATCTGGTGTCTTAGTCACTAAAGGTATACCACCCTGAGCACCTGCTGGAACATTACCATACATATTAACAAGATAGAAATATGTGAATGCTCGCATAAAATATGCTTGTCCTAAGATACTATTTCTTGTAGATGCATCTGGTACATTTTCGGCTGTTACATTTTCAAGTATTGCGTTAGCTCTGAAGATGACTTTATAACTTTCTTGATATGGCTCCACTGCCCATCTACTTATTGCAGCCCCTGGGGCACCTTGTAGAGTAGACATCGTTGTATTATTAGAGCTAGGAATAATATTCATGGCATCTGTACGTAGTAATGCACCGACATGTGTAATTCTTCCCCAGTGAAATGTTCCAGTAAATGGATGATACATACCATTAACCGCTAATTGTGCATCATCTGCATTTCTCCAGAAGGATACGGTAGATATCTGGTTAGGATTGGCTTGGTCTAAGATATCCTCACTACAACTGAGTGGAAGCATCATGCAGATAGCTAAGAAACTTATTGTTATTAAATATTTGATATTCATGATTTAAAAATTTTCTAATTAATTAAAATGTGAGGTCTACACCAAATAAGAAACTCTTAGCATTAGGATACGCTCTGACATCGATTCCTCTACCTGTGATAGAGTTGACTGTCGGTCTGAATCCAAAAAAGCCATCATTCTCATTAGATCGGGCCCCATTAGTCGATGCGACATCAGGATCATATCCAGAGTAACCAGTCAGTGTCACAAGATTCTGAGCTGTGAATGATACTCTTATGCCTTCGATTCCAGTGACATTGATCACATCACTTAAGTCATATCCTATGTTTAAATTCTTAAGTCTAAGATACGAACCATCTTCTACAAAGAAAGAACTTGGTGCTGCATTATTTCCTGTATCTGTCGAGCCTACTGCTCTTGGTAGTGTTCCTGTTGTATTAGTAGGCGTCCATCTGTCTAGTACATCTGTTAGCTTATTACCATCTGCAAAGAAAGTATTAAATGCTCTTGCTTGGTTATATATTTCATTACCATATACACCATTAAATAACATCCCAAAATCTAACTTACCATAAGTCCCATTAAAGTTAAATCCATACGTAAAATCAGGAACTGGACTCCCTAATATCTGTAGATCATTATTGTCTACGATACCATCTGGTCCTGTAGGATTACCATTGTCATCTAGTGGACCTGCAATATCTTCTTTCACAAAGTCGCCTGGAGAAAGTGCTCCTATACCTGGATCATTAGCTCGATTAGGATCACTATCGATTTGTGCTTGATCATCATATACGTCCGTCACATTAAATCCATAGAATGCTCCTGGTGCTTCTCCTTCTCTAAAGATATTGACACTCTGAAGTCCTTCATTCACAGAAGGTCCAAAAAACTCACTCGGCACAGATGACAAGACACTACTCTGAGTACCTAAATTAAAGCCCACATTGTACTTAAATTTATTAGCATTGTTTCTATAACTAATCTGAAACTCTACGCCGCTGTTATCTAATGCACCTGTATTCTGAGTCACTGGTACACTTGTACCGTTAGAGCTTGGAATCGGAACTGCAACAAGTAGATTTTGTATATCTTTCTTATAGTATTCTAATGAACCTGCAAATTTTCCATCCATGAGTTCGAAGTCAGCACCTACATTAATCGTCTTGGAGGTCTCCCATTGTAAGCTCTCATTAGCAAATGCTGTCTGAGCAAATCCTGGAACGATTCCATTGCCAAAAGATGATGATGATGTCGTACCAAATGTAGACTGATACAAATAATTACCTACATTCTGGGCACCTAACTCACCATATCCTGCTCTCAACTTTAAGAAAGTCAAGAAACCATCTGCTGGAAAGAAGTCTTCACTACTCACTCTCCATCCTGCTGAGAATGAAGGAAATATATCAGATCTGAATCCTTCCGCAAACTTAGAAGAAGCATCTCGTCTTACCGTTGCTGAGAATAAGTATTTGTTATTATATGCATAATTTAATCTACCAAATGTAGAGATCAATGCATCTACCTCACTGAATCCTGCACTTCCTAAAATATTCTCTGTGCCCGCAGCACCTACAGTAGATATCTGATCAGAAGGCAGGTTGCCTACATAAGTTCCTAATAGACTGAAGTCTGTCTTTATACGACTTGCACCTACAACTACACCGTAACTGTGTACTCCAGAATCTCTATTGTAACTTAGTGTAGGTTCTATCTGAGTTCTCAAGAACTCTGACCTAACATGGGTGAGGTCATTCTGCTGATTATCATTAAATCTTGCATCGGTCGTAGACATGAAATACTGAGGTCTAAAGGTCCTATCAAATCCATTAACATATTCTGCACCGACACTTACCTTAGCTGTCAGTCCATCTATGATCTCGTAAGCGGCACTCAAGTTTCCGATTAGATTTCGACGTGTATCCAGATTATCTTCTAATGAAGCAAGAGCATAATTATTAAGTCCACCAAAGCCAGCAGTCGCTCTCTCTGGAGCTTCGAATCCACCTAAGTTGTCTGGATTATTCAATCTTAATATAGGAGCTGTTGCTGCCTCAAATCCAAAATACTCATTCTCTTGTGTCTGCGTCTGTGATAATCCCAGTGACTCAGAGATTGTTAGCTTTCCTAATTTAAATTGACTATTTGCTCTAAAGTTTAATCTTTTGAATCCTGACCCTATTAGGATACCTCCCTGATCATATATATTGGTAGATACAAAATATTTAGCATTCTCATCACCACCAGAAACTGAAAGACCATAATCCATCAGTGACCCTGTACCAAAACTTTCTTCTTGCCAGTCTGTATCGATGAGCTGTCCATTTTCCATAAAATTAGATTCGTCTATGACAAAACCCGTTGCGTCATTAGCTTCTACATCTGCTCTATAATCCAGAAACTCTCGACTATTAAGAAAATCAAGTTTCTTAGTTGCTGTCTCTACACCAGCTTTCACGCTTAAGTTGACACTGACATCACCATCATTATTACCTGACTTAGTGGTGATGAGTACGACCCCATTAGATGCTCGTGATCCATATATCGCTGCTGATGATGCATCCTTAAGAACCTCTATCGATTGGATATCATTAGGATTGACAAAATTCATATTCTCCGCATAAGTTCCGTCTATGACGTATAGTGGAAAAGAATTAGTCAATGACCCGATACCTCTTACGAATACATTAGTTGCTCCACCTGGCTGTCCACCAAAGCTTTCTACTTGTATACCTGGCATTCTTCCCTGTAATGCCGATGTAGGATTACCCGTTACGATGGCTGCTATTTCTGCACCTTTGAGAGAGGCGACTGCACCAGTAAGGTCACTTTTCTTCTGTGTCCCATAACCTATGACAACTACCTCATCTAATAACTCAGAATTACTGGCTAATGAAATGTTATAACTTGACCTGCCATCAAGCTGTATAGTCTGAGTTGTGAAACCCAAGTAAGAGACGGCAATCTCTGTGGCGTCACCCACATTCAAGCTGAATGATCCATCGACATCTGTGATCGTACCAACAGTAGTACCCGGCACGACGACATTAGCCCCTATGACGCTCAATCCATCCTCATCCAGTACCACGCCTGAGACTGTCTGTGCATATGATCCTAAGGACACCATAAATAAAAATGTAAACGCAAGCGTTTTGAACATCCATCTTGGCACGGATTGCTTAGATGGATAATTTCGAATTTTCATAGTTGAGTTTTAAATTAGTTATTTAATATTGCAAATTGTAAATAGTATATTTTCTAAGTCCTACAGAGACTTCCTTCTTATGAGTCTACTGGGTACAATTTCTTTTATCATCTTCTTATCTTTTATAAAATTGGCCGCCTTCTCAGCCATCAAAGCAAAATCTGTAGAGAAGGTGGTGATGCCACCGACTATTATTTCCTTCACTGGTGAATCATTATGCGAGAGTATACCTATATCTTTTCCTATAGATAACTTCTCTGATTCTGCATCTTTGATCAATGCCCATAAGTCAGAATCCCCTATTGTAAAATATAGCTGATTACTCATGAGGTGATCACTGTCATACTCAGCGTGGATTTCATAATTGATGCCTGATGATTTACAGAAATTTAAAAATGCAGTCTTAATCCCAAATGGATAATCTGCATTGTCTCTATAATAGAACATGACCTTGTCAAAATCACATATCCTATGTTCTAATGTCTCGAAAACATTAGATAATGTAATCTCAAATTCCTGTGTTATATGAGCAACCTCATCATTGAGATAATGATATCTATCGACGATAAGCATCTTACTACTAGGCATAGATAACAGCAAATGATTTAGCTCAGGTGACTGGATCGGAGCTATTATATACATGCCATATTTAGATCTGACATTTTCTAATATCGCCTTATATACATCCTTATTATTATGATGGAAGAATACATCGATCTCGTATGTATCACCCAGTTGTCTTCTCAGTGTATTATAGAAGATCTGCTGAAAAGTCTGGAAACCATATAGAACTAAGGCAATCTTTAGCTTCTGATCTACCTGTGCACTGGAGACATAATATCCTAAGCCATGCTTAGAATCGAGGATGCCTCTTTCCTTCAGAGCATTGTATGCCTTGACGATAGTCTCTCTGGAATATCCTAAGTTATTAGATAGCTGATTAATGGATGGTAGGGAATCTCCTTTCTTGAGGATCTCGTTCTCTATGGTGTTGCTTATACCTGCAACTATGCACTCGTGCTTAGTAATTCCCGCTACTTTATGTAAGGTATTAATTTGCGTTATAAGGTCAGTCATGATAGGTTTTATCAGCTCAGATAATTACTAGCAACTGTACTAAAATCAAAATAGTACTGTACTGTACTTATCTGTACTATAATCTAATATAATGCAAATTTTTAATTTTCATAACCTCGTTGATTAATAATTTATATTTTGAATTAGAGTTATAGTTGAAAGATTATTTTGTTTTGAATTATTAAAAAATATTTCTTTAAAATTCTGAAAAACAATCTTAGTGTATAAGTGACGTGAAGAGAGGGGAAGAGAGGTGTAGATAACGATTATTCATAGTGTAAATGAGAGGGGAAGAGGGATGAGATTTTAGCATTTACCCAACAATAAGTTGCTCACTAAATGTTATATTACATGAAAGTGATAATTTGAGAACATTAGATAATACCCATACACACAAATTGAGTGTTCTCATGTTAAAATCATTCTGAATCTAACAACTACGAAACAATGAAATTATTCTCTTTATTAATCCTTAGCCTTACTCTACTCGTTTGTTGTAAAAACAATCCTCCACCTGAATCTCAAGAGAATAGCTTAGTTGAATCTTCCGAGAAGTTAATAAAGAAAATAGCAGAAAAAGACCCTGATCAACTGGCCATCAATCAAGTTATCCAAAACTACTTTGATGGATGGTTGACTGGTGACACAACTTTAGTCGGGAGTGCAATGCATAGCTCATGTCATCTAAAATTTATCAGAGATGGAAAATTAGATATCAGGAATAGGACACAATACCTGAGTGGATTTAAACCAAGGCCAAGGTTAGAAAATACTGAGGGTCGGATTATTAGTATTGATATTACTCGGACTGCTGCCGAGGCTAAAATAGAGCTGGAAACTGCCGATCGATTATTCACGGATTACTTTAATCTATTAAAGGATGGTGATCGATGGTATATTACAGATAAGGTGAGTACCAATATTGGGAAAGAATGACACAAACAATTTCTGAAAAAACATTTTAGAATATTCGTCATAAAGGCCATACCTCCGACCGAAGTTATTACAGTTTGGAGAGAAATGCATCAGCATTCTCAAGATGTAAATTCTGCTTTTCCTCAGGCATCTTATCATACATCCTGACGAGCATTCCTAACCTTGGATTCTTAAGAAAAAAGTCTCTTTGGACATGCATGAATCTCCAGAATAATCCATCCCATACTTTCTGCCACTCCCCCTTTTTGTAATTACTCATCTTCATCAGATAATTGCTTCCACTGATATATGGCTTAGTAGACATAAGGCCTCCATCTGCAAACTGACTCATCCCATATACATTAGGGACCATGACCCAATCATAAGCATCTATGAATAATTCCATGAACCACTGATAGACTTCATCTGGGTCAAACTCACACAATAGCATAAAGTTACTCAAGACCATAAGACGTTTTATGTGATGGCAGTACCCCGTCTTCATGACACTCTTAATGGTATTATCTATAGGCACGATACCTGTCGTACCGTCATAGAAAGAGGCAGGAATCTTGCGATCAAATCCCCAATAATTAGTCGTCCGTTCTTGACTACCCTTAGACTCATAGACACCTCGTATAAACTCTCGCCAGCCTATAATCTGCCTAACAAATCCCTCTAATGAGTTAATGGGAATCCCATTAGTTTCTGCATACTTAATCGAATCTGTGATAATCTCTGTAGGTGTGAGCAATCCTACATTGAGCATAGGTGTTAGTACACTATGATGTAATATACCTTCTCCATCTACTATAGCATCTTCATAAGTTCCGAATTCTAAGAATCTCTCCTTAAAAAAGACTTTTAACCATTTCTTTGCACTTTTGTGATTCGCTGGATATAATGGAAAAGCATCTAATGAGCCATAGTTCTCTGAAAAATTCTTGTCTACATACTCTTGAGCTTCTCTGGAATATTCATTAGACTTTGGGTGCTTAATGACGGGCGGAACTTTTCCTTTGGGGTACTTCTTACGATTGTCTGCATCATAACTCCACTTACCTCCGACAGGGCTATCCCCTAATTCTAAGAGAATACCCAATTTCTTTCTTTGCTTAATATAGAAATCTGTCTGGAAGAACTTCTTGCGATCTGCTCTGAAATACTCTTCATTCTCTTCTATAGTATTAATGAAAAGTGGAGATGAGTGAACCATACATTCTATATTACTTTCTGTAGATGCTGATGTAATTCTTTTCTGTAACCAATTATCTGTTACGTCTACATACTCAATACTAATTATATTATCCTTCGCTAATGCCTTAATCAATTCTCTAATATCTGAACGAGGATCTTGCGCTTCTATATAATTAGCTTTAATTCCTTTATCCAATAGAAATTCTGCATAATATCGCATTGTTGCACGATGGTATGCAATCTTTTGTTTATGAAATTTATACTGCTTAAAAAATAAATATTCCTCTATGAGATAACACTCAGCATTGTTAGCTAATAATGGACTTTTTGAGAATAATTGGTGTGGGAATATGAGATTTACTTTGCCTCTTTCATTCATAAGAAGATTAACTCTAAATGGATTAATTAGTTGTTGTAATGGATTTTAAATCTTACAAAGGATTATCTATCTAAAAACAAATATAGCAACATATCGTCTTTAGATAACTATGTACTTCACTTCCTCATCGCATCGCTTCTGAGACGAATTGACTATTTTTTCTGGTTGGGTTAGATAATTTAATTCTTTACATGAATACGTATTTCTATCGTCTTCTAACATTACTTTTTCTTTATTAATTTTTGCAAGGCAGTGAACACTCCATTACTCCACCCGAATCCATCTTGCAAAGGATATTCGCCGCCACCAGATTCTGAGGACATATCCATAACGTTATATTTTTCTACAAATTTTCCAGTCGATTGGTACACTCTATCACAGAGGTGTAACCATCTTCTGGATATTTCCATTGCTAGATCTTGATGTCCATAATTCCGTAAGCCTATGATTGTCATCCACTGCAGAGGAGCCCATCCATAAGGTGCATCCCATTGCTGTCCAGTCTCATTAGTGGTCGTGACTATGCCGCCTTCTTTCATTAAGAAATATTGTGCTGTCTCAGCACATGCGTCAGCTTGCTCTTGTGTAGCGATATTAAAAAACAAAGGGTACATCCCAGCAGCAGTAATACAACCATTAAGTGTCTGAGTATCATAGTGGTAATCAAAGAAGTATTCATCATGTTCATCCCAAAACAAGCTAATTATTTTCTGCTTTCTTGCTGCTGCTTTTGCTTTATAGATGTTGACACGATCACTTTCTCCCTTGACCGCATATGCCTTCGCTATGACGTTCTCTAAGTTATACATTAGACAATTGAGATCTATCGGCAATATCTTAGAGGTAGCAATCTGATGTATATCTGAGTAATCCGTAAACCACCGAGAGCTAAAATCCCAACCTGACTCACACGCCGATCTGATATCTAAAAATAATTCTTTGGCCTCCCTACCAGATTCTCTTAGTACATTCATGTCATCCTGATGCTTCTCTACTCTTGGTGATCTGTGAGCATCATAGTATCTGTTAAGAGAGAAATTATCGACTTTGACAACACGCTCATGCACGCTTGTTCTATCAAGCTCAGAATCTGTCATCCAAAACTTATACTCTGCCTCTAATTGTGATAGATAATGCACCATGATAGAATCGCCCATCTTCTCTGCAAGCAATTGTATCATAAGTGAAAAATATGGTGGCTGAGATCTTCCGGTTAGGTAAGTCCTATTGCCATTAGGTATATACCCTATAGTATCTATGAGATAGGCAAAGTTGTCTATCATATTTTTGATTAAGTCCCATCGACTATGTGCCCTAAGACCTAACATGGTAAAGTAACTATCCCAATAATAGACTTCATTAAATTGTCCTCCTGATACAACATATGGAAATGGTAATGGAATTAGGGAACTGCCATTTAGGTACGTATCTTTTGGTCGAGATAGTATATCCCATAGATATTCTATATGCTGGATAGAATTTCTTCTTTCGTCAGCAACAAACTGCACTGAATCTCTATGTTGCAACTGGAAGTTAGCCTGAACGAAAACTCTTATGTCGAATCCATTGACATCACAATTGTCTATATACTCTGCCACAATATCTTGCGGATCTCTTAATGGTATAGCATCAGCTATCACCTTATCATCAGACCATAATCCGCTAGCGAGCAAGTCTGTATATAAACGGCCGTAAATCTTATCTGGGGTTTTGTATTTCAATTCTCTTTTCTTCTATTGTCAGTCATTCGGAACAAGATAATTATACTTATCAAAAGTAAAGCAAACGGATAGTAATATATGAAAAGGCATTTTCAGATTTTATATTATTATATGAAAATCCTAAGGCAAGAGGTCCCTAATGTTCCTCTTAATGTAGAGAATAATATAATCAATCCAAAGATCGGACTATGGAGTTTCTTAGGTGATGCACTGAATAGCACAGAATTACTTAAACGGGTATAAAGGGGCTAAGAACAATCCAAACAAAGGGAATACACCCACTTACGTGAAGCACTCTTTTTTGCATAAAGTCATACACGATTTGTCCAAGACGAATTTCTCCCTCATGCCTTGATCTTAACAGATTTATTTCAGGTCATTTACACGACAATTTAAAATGTAAATGATATTTGTGAAACTTTGAGAAAAAAAACTTTGACATGCATTTTTATATGTTACAAATTATAAGTAATTTATCTAGTAAAGACCTCCTGAGTATTTACGTATAATAATATATGCAGTCAGAAACTAACAATATCATAATCAGGTGCAAAAAAGGAGACCCAAAAGCTCAAAAATCTCTGTATGATAAATATTCACCGTTATTCTATGGAATGTGTCTGAGGTATATGAAAAATAGGACGGAAGCGGAGGATTTATTGGTTGAGAGCTTCTATACCATATTCAGCAAGATTAATCAATACAAAGGAACAGGAAGCTTCGAAGGATGGATGAAGAGAATTGTAGTAAACTCTTGCCTAATGCATATCAGAAAGAAAAACAATCTAAATCTGCATGTCGACATAGAGAAAGCTTACTATCTTAAGGAAGAAGCTAATGCGATAACAGACATTAATTATGCTGAGTTGCTAAAGATGATGGAAGACCTGCCGACCGGATATCGGACTGTATTTAATTTATATGTAATAGAAGGATACAAACATAGAGAAATTGCAGATATAATGGGCATCAGTATAAATACGTCTAAGTCCCAACTAATTCTTGCGAAGAAAAAAATGCAAGAATTTTACTTAAAAAAATATAATGGATTTCTAAAGTCCATTTAAAATAAAGCTAAAATATAATGCCTGATTCTTATAAGCATATTAAGTCACTTGCCGATTCCCATAGAGAAGAACCACCCGTCAGTGCATGGGAGAGGATAGAATATAAGCTACAATCTGTAAAATCAACTCGTCGGCATCAAAAACTAAATAAAGTCAGGTTTTGGCTTACTATAGCCGCTTCTCTCATGGTTATAATTACCTGCAGCTATATAATATATACAGAATCACCTTTCATACCAGATTATAATCAGAGTCATATCGCAGAATGGGAAGATATAGGAATAGAGACAGACTACTTATATTCAGTGCAAGGAGCACGTAAGATCCATCGTATCAAAAATATCAAGTCGTCTTACTAAAAGGAGATCTCGGAATCCAATTATTCTTAGGGACAGTCTTAGATAATATAAATGGTATCAATTTATTGATCATCGGATTAGTGTGTTTTATATACACATGCATATCATAAGGGATTGCCCCTACGGAACTTTTTATTTCTAATGCAGTACGTGACAAGTTGAGGTATTCTACCTTTTGGTCGATGGCTTCCTTAATTAGCCTTAGCAATATATTGAAGTATAACTGATACTTAGCATTTTCTTTCACATTATAACCGAGGAAGTGGGCATCTCCATATTTGCCGTTTTTGACAAATGTGAAGAAGCCTAACAATCTTTCCTTATCCTTAATTCCAATAAGCGTCAGGTCATCGCCAAAGGTCTCTTTGAGCCGAGAGAAATAATTCTTGTCCAAAGTAAACAAACTGAATAGTGCTCTATCTGCCGTAGCCTTATACATGGCATACATCTGATCATTATATTGGATGGCATCTTCTGTATTCATTATTAATAGATCTAAGTCTTTAGCTTTCTTCTTTACTTTTTTGAACTTCACCCTATACTTAGATTTGACTTCCGCGAGATAATCATCAAAAGTCTTCCATGCCTTACTAAGATGTACAATCATATCTGGCTGTACTATGATCTCCGTATAATCTGTCCCTTTGTGAGACACCTTCTTCATAGATGGATCTATGTAAAAGTCCTTTTGCAATATAGTCTTAACCTTTCTACCTGTCAGAGACTTGATATACCTGATCACCTCACTTACAATCCTATCACTTACTACATCTGAAATGTCTTGATTGTATCTATAGGCATATTCTCCAGTAAGCAATACATTCCCACATATTAAAAACTCATGATTGACGCATTTGAACAGGTTTTTCAGAAAAAAGACCCTTGCTCTTTGTAATATATTTTTACTGTGAGTATGTATTCTGAAATCCTTAGAAAGTCGAATAGTCTTTTTTTGAAAATAAAAGCAAGCGACTAATACATCTCTGTCAAATAACAAGGCATAATAATACTGATAGCCTAACGGGCCATCTGATTCTAGTAATGAAAGATAGTGAATAGTGTTATAGATATTGTCATTGCATATAATACTCCAAGATTCAGAAATGTCAGCTATCCTATCAGTCAGCTGCAACCGATATTCATGATCGGCTATATTGAAAACAACTTCCTCCACGCTTAATTCTTAAGGTTACTAGATTCTAATTGCAATAGAGCCTTATACGTATTACTCCATTGGATATCCCCACATTGCCCCATCTTACACTGCGCCTTGAACCATGATTCTATACCAGAGACAATATCATTATGCTTCACCATGAAAAGCTCATATGTCATCTTCTTCTCTGAGAATCCTGGAATATAAGACAATACATATTCCATATCAGTAGAATCCTTTCTAATCGAAAGCTTTGCAATAGGCACAATATCTACTTTCTTTTTTTTATTGCGTTTCGGTCCTACTATTATGGTATTTACTGACTGACTTTCAGAAACTTCTATATACCCAACATTAAAAAATGTAGGTATCTGATAAGTATTAAAAGGTGGGTAAGTATCTCCCGCAGACACCGTAACATAAGCTGAATACTCAGTCTTTTCGATATTTTCCTTAGGATAACTGACCTCCTGCTTACATGCCTGAAGACAAATTATTGTAATTATGATGGTAATTGTAGTTCTAATCAATGGGATATATCTACTTATAGACCTAAACTTAATGGAAAGTATTAATGTTCCGAATGACTAAGTTGGTAATTGTCTCAGTAATAACATAATACAAGCAGAGAATAAATGCAAGAATCCTATATTTACGCTTTTTATAAAAATAACGACCGAGCATGAGCGACAGCTATTTTAAACCCGAAGACCTTAAGAAATTTTCAGAGATTTCTGAATTTCAGGAAGAATACAGCAAAAAATTTTTTGATTATTATGGGACAGTATTTGCTGAAGGTGCACTTACTGCTAGAGAAAAATCGCTCATTGCGCTTGCAGTATCGCATGCTGTACAATGTCCGTACTGCATAGATGCTTACTCTTCTGATTGCTTGACAAAGGGTGCTGACGAAGAACAGATGATGGAAGCAGTACATGTCGCTGCAGCTATTAAGAGTGGGGCTACATTAGTATATGGTGTGCAAATGATGAATCATGTCAAGAAAAAACTAATGTAATGGCTATCAAGCAAAAAACAAAAAGCCTTAGCGCCAAGGATAGTCAATTCGCAAGTACATTCTATCAATTACAAGTATTATCTAACAAGAAAGAAGTTACTGCAGATATACCTGTCTTCGCTCAGCGGATTGCAGAAGAAGGTGGCCATATCTCAGGTATATCTCCATCTCCTGTAGAGATTTTCCAGATTAATATAGGTAAACTATGTAATCAGACCTGCGCTCACTGCCATGTAGATGCAGGACCTGATAAGAAGAGAGAAAATATGGATCGAGCGACTCTCGAGACATGTCTTGAGATTATTACTAAGTATAATATACCTCAAGTGGATATTACAGGCGGTGCTCCAGAAATGAATGCACATTTTAGATGGTTTGTCGAATCATGTTCAGCTATGGGCAAGCATATAATGGTGAGGTGTAATCTTACCATTATTATGGCTAACAAAAAGTATCATGATTTGCCAGAATTTTTTAAGGCTAATAATGTACATGTTATATCATCACTACCTTATTTTACAAAATCTAGAACGGATAGCCAAAGAGGTGATGGAGTATTCAATGACTCCATTAATGCCCTTAAGAAACTGAATGATGTCGGATATGGGATAGAAGGAACGGGTTTACTATTAGATCTTGTCTACAATCCCTCTGGCGCATATCTCCCAGGTAACCAAATGGAATTAGAGGCGGAATTCAAAAGACAATTAGATAGACGGTTTGGAATTTTATTCAATTCATTATTCGCTATCACTAACCTACCCGTAAGTAGATTTCTTGACTATCTGATAGAAACCGACAACTATTCCACTTATATGGAAGAGCTCTCTAACGCCTACAATCCAGATACAGTAGACGGCCTCATGTGTAGGAACACACTATCGATCAGTTGGGATGGATACATATATGATTGTGACTTTAATCAGATGCTAGACCTTAAGTCTGATATAAAAGGCAACCACATAGATACGATAGATATGGATGAGTTAATGTCCCGTAAGATCATAACTAACCAGCACTGTTACGGTTGTACTGCTGGTGCTGGTAGCAGTTGTGGAGGAGAGATCTCATAGATATACTATTACATTATAGGCTATCGTTATTCTAGCATTTAATATTTATACTTATCTATATGGTATATAAGATAGATAGGGAGTAGATCTAAAAGACTTACATTTATCTACTTTTGAAAAAAATTAAACTCATGAAATATCTAATATTAACTATATCCTTAGTGGTCTTTTTTTCTTGTAAATCAAAGAAAGAAATGGTTACGCAAAATATTAAAGAAGATAAAAAAGAAGCATCCATCTCGCTCCATAAAAGTGCTTGCTTTGGATCTTGTCCTGTCTATTCTTTCTACATTTATAAGAATGGTGAAGCAAAATTTGAAGGAAAAAGGAATACTAAAAAGATAGGTACCTACTCTAAACAGATAGATCGAGAGACATACAATTCGCTTGTAGATGCTTTCGAAGAAGCTGACTTCTTTGGATTACAAGATATGTACGAAAGCAGTATTGCTGATCTACCTTCTGTCAAGATATCATACATGAAAGATGATTCCGTGAAGTACGTCACAGGTAAAAGAGAACGTCCTGAGAGAGTGCATAAAATCCAATTTCAGCTAGAACAAATAGCCGAATCCGATGAAGGATGGACTCTGATACATGCTTCTAAGACAGACGAAAAAGCACCTCAACCTATAAAGTCAGAGATAATCGTTGTCACTAATGGCGGTCCACAGCTCGCTAAATGGTTTGATACAATGAGAAAAGACCATGGTGTTCGGATCAAGAAAAGATTAAGTGCTGCAAGTGACAAGTGGCTAATTTCTTATGATCCTAAGAAGAATAGCCCTGAAGAAATGTTAAACATCTTACAAAAAGATGAGTTCGTAAAGTCTGCAGAATTTAATATCGATACTGCTAAGCGCTGATATTTATTGGTATATTGATAGCAAAATCACCACATGCAGCAAATAACTGTCACTTAGATAGCATTTTTTATTACATGTAGCATAGGGGTAGTCACTCCGTAGGATGTCTATATAGTGTGAAACTATGTTTTTACTTAGCGTCACGCCCTATATTTACCTTTATTAAATTCCCTTTTTTATTTGAGTAATCCTTAATAAAAAAGTCTATTTAATGAGAATACGAGTGTCATGTTACAGAGGTTTCAAAAATCTCTCTAACAAAATCGGAATCCCAAGTTTGAAAATTATCCTTCTCTTGAGCATGTTTGCACTAACCTCGCAAACGCTCTCAGCCCAAGTCAAAGTAGGTGACAACCCACAAAACATTGACGATGGCTCTCTTATAGAGCTGGAAAGTACTAACAAGGCGTTAGTTATTCCAAGGCTGACAACACAACAGAGAAACACTATTCCTACACCACTCAAAGGTGCAGTTATCTACAACCTTACGGACGAATGTCTTCAAGTCAATGTAGGTACGCCTAATGCTCCTAACTGGGTATGTGCTGGAACGAGTGGAAGTACTAATATTACTTCTATTACTAATACCGTGGTCGGAAACAGGATAGGTACATTCTATGATGAGAATGGTCTACCTACAGACTTCTACGAATCAGTGACAGAATTAGTAGACAATGGAGACGGCAGCTATACGTATACTAACGAAGCTGGAATATCTGTGACACTTCAAGGATCTGATGAGAGTATCACAACTCTCATCGAAAATAGCGATGGCACATACACGTATGTGAATGAAGCTGGTGTCTCTACAATCATAGATGCTGAAGAAACAGTAACTAATCTTGTAGATAATGGAGATGGAACTTTTACATACACTAACGAAGCAGGTGTTTCTGTTTCTTTTGGTGGTGCAGAAGAAACTATCACCACACTAACTGATAACAATGATGGGACTTACACTTATAGAAACGAAGCAGGTGTCCTAACGGTCATAGATCCGCAAGAGACGACTTCTACTTTAGTAGACAACGGTAATGGTTCTTATACTTATACCGATGAGCAAGGAATACAGACTACAATCATTTCTGCTCAGATTACTACAAGAGTCCAGAATACAATCCAAGGAAATAAGATTGCTGACTATACTAATGAAGATGGTGACGTTGTAGATATCAACGAGACCGTGACACAATTAGCAGATCAGGGAGATGGAACTTTCATCTATATTAACGAGGAAGGCATTGGCGTAACTTTCGATACAGAAGAAACAGTAACGACATTACAAAATAATGGTAATGGCTCTTACACTTATACTTCTGAGAATGGTACTCAGACAACAATTAATACAGGTGGAGAAACCATTACTGTCTTACAAGATAACGGTGACGGAACTTACACCTATACATCTGAGGACGGAGCCGTAACAACAATAGATGCAACAGAAACCATTACTACATTGACTGACAATGGTGATGGTTCTTACATTTATACCAATGAAGCAGGTATCTCAACTATAATAAGCAGTGCAGCAGAAGTAGTTACAGAAATAAGAAACACGATAGCAGGTAATAAAATTGCTGAATATGTAAATGAAGATGGTGATGTAGTTGATATCAATGAAACTGTAACACAACTTTCTGATAACGGAGATGGAACTTTCATCTATATTAACGAGGAAGGCATTGGTGTAACTTTCGATACAGAAGAAACAGTAACGACATTACAAAATAATGGTAATGGATCTTATACCTATACTTCTGAGAACGGAGCTCAAACAACCTTTAATACAGGTGGCGAGACAATTACCGTCTTACAAGATAATGGTGACGGAACCTACACTTATACGTCTGAGGACGGAGCTGTAACAACAATAGATGCAACAGAAACCATTACAACATTGACTGACAATGGTGATGGTTCTTTCGTATATACCAATGAAGCTGGAATATCAACTATCATAACTGGAACAGAAGTTATCACTCAGGTGAGAAATACGATCCAGGGTAATAAGATTGCTGATTACACTAATGAGAATGGTGATGTCACAGACATCAATGAAACTATAACTACTTTCTCAGATAACGGTAACGGAACTTTCACTTACTCTAATGAAGCAGGTATCGACTTTACTTTTGATGCTAATGAGACTATTACTTCATTACAACTTAATGGAGATGGTTCATATACTTATACTTCAGAAGATGGTACTCAGACGACAATCGTATCTACGGATGTCAATACATTTGTAAGAAGTATAATCGATGGTAATATGATTGCTGATTATACCAATGAAAATGGTGATGTCGTAGAAATCCATGAATCTGTAACAACGATTACAGACAACGGTAATGGTACATTCACCTATGTAAATGAAGCAGGTGAAAATTTCACTTTTGATGCTAACGAAACGGTAACTACTTTAGTAGATAACGGTGATGGATCATTCACTTACACATCAGAGGATGGAACGACTACAACTATACAATCAGAAAATATTGTAACAGTTGTTAGAAGTCTTGTTACTGGTCATACCATTGCAGATTACACTAACGAAAACGGTGATATTGTACAGATCCAAGAGACTGTAACAACTATGGTTGACAATGGAGATAATACATATACTTATACTAATGAAGATGGCCAAAACTTTATTTTAGATGCAGGTGAGACGATTACTTCTATGATAGATAATGGTGATGGCACTTTCACTTATACTAATGAGGCAGGTGCAACATTTACATATGGCGCTCCGGAGACAGTCACTGATCTAACCGATAATGGTGATGGATCTTTCACTTACACTAATGAAGCAGGAATCGCTAATACATATAATGTATGTCAAGTAGTAGATGAATGTGAGACACTTACCTCTATTTCATGGAATGCAACAACTTCACAATTAGAATACATAGATGAAAATGGTAAAACGAATACGATTCCTTTATTCTTCAACCACTCTTTTGTGGCAGATGTCAATCCTAACTTAAATACGCAAGATATCGCATTACATACAAGTGGAGATGGTGAAATAACAAGAATTAGAGAAACCGTAACAGAATTAGTTGACAATGGTAATGGAACTTTTACTTATACAAATGAAGATGATAAAGCCTTCACTTTTGGTTCAGCCGAATCGATCACCACATTAGTAAATAATGGTGATGGTACTTACACTTATACTTCTGAAGATGGAACGCCTACAGTTATCGATGCTAACGATGTTGTTACACAATTAGTGGCAACTGTATCTGGTAATAAAATCGGTGAGTATACTGACGAGAATGGTGACTTATCTGAACTATTCGAAACAGTCACTACCCTAGTTGATAATGGCAACGGTACATTTACATACACGAACGAAGAAGATAAAGCCTTCACTTTTGGTTCAGCTGAAACGATCACTACATTAGTAAACAATGGTGATGGTACTTACACTTATACTTCTGAGGATGGAACGCCTACGGTTATCAATGCTAATAACATCTTAACTGAAATCAACAACACTATAACTGGTAATAAAATAGCTGATTATACTAATGAAAATGGTGATGTTATTGATATTAATGAAACGATTACTTCTTTGACAGAGAATGGCGATGGCACATTTACTTATACTAATGAAGGAGGTGTACCTATTACATTTGGTGCTGCTGAGTCAATTACAACTCTCACTGATAATAATGACGGAACTTTTACTTATACTAATGAGAACGATGTAGAAACAGTGTATAATGTTTGTGAAGTGGTCAAAGATTGCGAAACTTTGACTTCACTTAATTTGAACGCTGATAACAATGGCATCGTCTATATAGACGAAAATGGTGATACGAATGAAATCCTTTTCTCCGCTTTCTCTTCTGTCGTCGTCGATAGAAACGTAGATGGACAAATTATCGCAACGCATACAGGTGCCGATGGAAATTCTGAAGACATTAAAGAAACTGTTACCAGCTTAGTGCAGAATCCGGATGGTTCTTATATCTACACGTCGGAAGATGCAACAACAACTGTGATTCCTGCTGCAGTAGTCAGTACGCTTGTTGATAATAATGATGGAACTTTTACTTATACTAATG
>Ga0209187_1001193_pt1 | contig 32703 bp, 34 predicted proteins | sample BantaG_FD_187430 | JGI IMG/M metagenome (GOLD analysis project Ga0209187, IMG submission 187430) | Marine algal microbial communities from Bantry Bay, Ireland - BantryBay_4 metaG (SPAdes) (version 2) | ecosystem: Host-associated > Algae > Red algae > Unclassified | place: Bantry Bay, Ireland...
CCAGAACTTATTTGGTACTTCACCCAATGGGTGAAAAAATTATGGCACTTTAGTATCTACCTCCGAATCAACTACAAAGGAAAGTAAGGCTTTTTAGGTTTTTTCTAAATTCTTATTTGGGCATAAAAGGCTTACCTCAAACTGTAGGGCTGACATAGAATTTAATAAAGAGTTTACTTCAGGGCTTGTTTCTTCTGGGTCTTTCATATCATCAAAGTAAGCTTCAAAAATAATTGCTTGATCTTGTTCATCTAATAGTAATGAGTCATGAAACCCTTCATTATTATCATCCATTTAAATTCCTTTCTATGCGGCAGCAGTAATGCTCTTCTCGTTAAGTTTATTAATAATCGATATAAGGTTCTTATTACCCTCTATGAGCCTGTGAGCAAAGAACCGGCGGCTAGTAACCCTCTTTAAAACGGCTCTTGTGCTTACGCCAGCTCCAATGGTTAAGCCAAGTGTTATAGGGCCACCTAGTGCTGACAATAAAAGAGTTTCTGCCATAAAAAGCTCTGTACCTAGAGTAGCTGCAATACCTCCAGCAGAGATCATCCCCGAGTATATTGTGTCTTCAATAGCTTGGTTTGAGCTTTTAGCGCCTGTATATAGCAAATAGCCATTTACTCCTGCATGAAGGGCTGCGCCAGTAATGACTCCACCTAATAGGTTTTCAAAAAAACCGTCGAAGAGTACATCGTGTTGATCAACAGTATTAATTAAACCTTTTCTTATATCCTCTCTGCTTGCACCAATATTTAGAATTTCAATCTTATTATCTAATATTTCAGCCTTTGTTTTGATTTCGTCATAGATTTCACTATTTACAGCAAAACTCATTTTATTAACTTGTTCTAAATCATCATAAATCTCACCTTTAGTTAGCGCTTCATCTATTTTACGAAGCTCTCCGAATGCCTGGCTGGGGTTATCATAAACTTTAACTTGCACATAGTTTACTGGCTGCTGATCTAATGAAACTTTAACATCCCAATGCTTTTGGTTAGGGTTTTTAGCTAATTGTGCTAATTCGCCAAACTGACTCTGGAAGTGGTGCTCACCAATCCGGCCTTGCAAAGTACTCATCATACCTTGTACCGAAGAATCACCTTTACTGATTTTCTCTAATATAAAAGCTCGCGCATCTAAATTAGATTCAACTTTTCTTGAGAATACTTCTTTCATTATTAGTAAAATTTCATCTGGAACTTGCTCTGGTATGCTATCAATTAATACGCTCCCATCTAAGTAGTCACCTATAACAATAGCACCGAATAAGGGGGTTCCTAAGAAATCATCTGTTTTTTTCTGGTTAGCCCATTTCTCAGTAACGGATGTGATACTGGTTCCATCAGATTTATATTTTTTTGAAAATTCATCGAATTTCATGAGGCCTCATTTTTTAAAGACTTCTCAAGTGCTGCGATCCGGGTAAGGGCTTCATCTAATTTTTGTGCTAAAAGGTCATTGTACTTAGTTTGTAGTTCTAACCTCTCTTCAACGAGGTTAAGCTGCTTGGTGCCAGAGACTACGTCAAGATGATTGCCTACAGTGCTAGAGACATCACTTACTTTCTTGGTGACTCCAGTCTCGTCCAAGAACTCTTTAGTTTTAGTAACCTTCTCATCGATGCCACTAGATTTGTATAGATCTTTAGTATCATTTACTATGGCAGATAATTTACTTTTAATTTTAGCTTTCATTAGCCTCTCCATAAAAATTTAATAGGGTTTTAACCAAATAACGGTAGTGCTACTTATCGGACGTTAGTCTAATAAGCTTAATGCGTCTCAAATAAAGTCAGAGTAGTGGCTTTGACCAAGTGGAGTTTGTGTGAGATCAGGTACTTATGAAAGTGATTGTGTTAAATAGAGAGGGAATGGAACAAAGCACTGAGTCAGCAGCTCATATTAAAATTGTGTTGCATGATCCAGACCTGGAGCGCCCTAAAGTTACTGAAATTGAATCATGTAAGGATGTCTTATACTTAGCTTTTGATGATATCTCATATGAAAGTCAGTACGATAAGTTCTTTACACAGAAAGACGCTCATATAGTTTGTCAGTTTTTAAATAAATGGGCTAAATTTATTTCTACAGTGTTAATAAGTTGTGAAGCTGGTAGGTCCAGATCGCCTGGAATGGCAGCTTCGGTAGACGAATTTTTTAATATGAGAGAGTCGATGTTTTTCTACGATTGTTCAACCGAGCCTAATATGCTGGTGTATAGAAAAATGAAAACTATGCTTGAGAGCATGTGAGGGTAGGATGGTTTCGTCGAAGCCTATTGGTGAAGTGTTAGGTTCCTAACAAATGTATTCTGTAGTAAACCTATAACTACTTATTATAACATTTACTTTTGGTTTTGTGGCGGAGCCATATTATCTCTCATAGTTATTTTAAGATTGGAAAGCTTTAATAATGTATTAAATTAGAGCTTTGTAATAGGAATTATATTTTTACGTCCGATCTGCTTCTTTGCATCTAAAAGATCTTTGCCTTCAAGTGACCACCAAATTACTGCACCCTGTGGTGGTGTCACTTTAATAGGTTTATCAAATAACTTAATATTTTCTAGGACGTAGCCATAAGGGCCATGAAACCACTCGTCATAATCATCAGTGACATCTTCTTCAGTTATACATTTTGTAAGGTCAGCAGAGCCAATTATGCAACCAAGGTCACAATCTTCAGGTGTAAACTCAGAGTTTTCAAATCTAAATTTTTTTACAGTTTTGGAGGCATATATTAGTATTGTACCTTTAAATGAAACACTTTTACTTCTATTTTCAACATTTTTCCCTCGATGAAATACACAATGAGCATTAGGCTGTGCAATATTGAGTACTTTCAATGGCACTTCGGTACTTTTTTTTGTAGAGTTTGTTTTGGTTTTTTTTATCGGTTGATCTCCTGTGATAGTTTCGTTTTCATAATAATTGTTGAACCCACGATCATTTTTGGATGAAGGGAATACAATACTAATTGCATATAATGGTGTGTTAACTTTTTTAGCTTTTATAATCGAGGGGTCAATCGGATAAATTAAGATGAGGCCTCTCTCTTTAGGTCTTTTATCTTTTCTGATCTTGGTATCGGTGACGCCCATTTTTTTAACGTAATTGTTAAGATTATTTAAAGAGTTCACATCTGTGGAGGGGAGAAGGTCAGTTAAATCTACTAATTCGTTTAAGGGTGGGACTAATGACTTTAAAGTTAAAGAATCTTTGCTTTCATCATTATCCAATAATGGAGCTCTTTTTATATAGTATATTTCTTTACCAGATTTCAACTTATAAGAGTTGCCAGTTTTGCTCGACATTAGACATACAGACCACTCATTAAGTTCACCTAGTTTATTTAATTCTGTAATGTACTCAATTCCCAGGTTAGTTTCATATTTTATATTTTGTGTGTTAACGAAAAAGTTTTCTAAAAACTGTATTACGAGCTCTGCTGATACTTTTTTGTAAAGTAATGCCTTGGACCAATCTTCTACAGGAACCTCTTCCTCAGAAATACCCATATCAGTAATTTGTTCAAGCAATCGCTCTACGGCTTCTTCATTTTTATTAATTATTTTTTTTGATTTCTGTATACCCCTAAGTTGTATTTTTGATCCCGAAAATGAAATACTTGACTGTACAACATTACGCATTTTATTAGCTGAGGATATCCTAAGCCCTGGGAAAGATCTAACGCGTATAGCGACATCAATAGGTCTTTCATTATTTAGTGACATTGAGTCTATTTCATCTCGTATTTCTTGCTCTACAGTAGCAAGGTTGAAGAAATATTCTCTCATTTTATCTGTGAGAAAAATTCTTGTTAAGTCGGCATAATTACTTCTATAACCAAACCATCTTCCCATTTGTAGAAGCGTATCATATTGTTTAGTGTTTCTTTCGAAGTAACTGACAGTAAGCCCCTCAATTGTTAAGCCTCTAGATAGTGTGTTACCCCCAATAATTATGCCCCACAGGGGTTCAACACGATCAAACGACAACCTTTCTTCAGACGTAGAGTTTTCAAGTATTAATTCAATACCACTTATAAAGTTCTTAATTTCTTTTATGAATTTTTTTATATTTAATTTTTTTGTGATATCTATTTGCATGATAAATTTACTTGTAATTTGGTGGTCATTCTTGAGTATATCTTCAAAATTTTTAGGTAATCGATCTTCGATGTTATGAAAATCCAAAATGAGCTCTTTGATATATTGATCTACCCAATCATAATATTTATCATGCTGCGCTTGGAGGTGAGAGGTATGAACAAGCATCGTTATATGCTGATCTCTTTGGCCTCTAAATAATCTCAGAGTCGCAGAAATAATATAGGTATTGATAGCCTTTTTAAGTGATTCAGGGATTTCTTCCTTGTCTTTAATTAAGGTCTCAAGCTCTGGGATAGTCCTGAGGACTGGCATTGCTTTTTTCTCATCATCACCATTAACACCCATACGACCAAAAAGCTCTTCTGGCCCAAAATAAGTAGGTGGCTTGTCTAGGCATATAAAAAAATCCTTGGGGTAAATATCTTGTTCCTCTGTACCGTCGATAAGAATATTTGCAAATGGGGTAGCTGTGTATCCAACGTAATTAACTTTATCGAAATGCTCTATCAGTGTCCTTATTTTCGAATTAATCGCAGTAGGGTCATTTTCTGGCTTATTAGTATTAACACTAGCTTGGTCAGATTCGTCATCAATTATTAAAGTGGCACAATCAGCTAAATACTCGGGCTTTGCTTTGAGTAACCAATTATTGAATGCCCTTAATACGTGGGTATTCTTCTTTAAAACAACAAGTGAGAAACCTTCTGTGGACCCCAAAGCTCTATTTGCTGTAATAGTTTGTCTCTTGTCAAAATCCCCATTTTCATCGACTCTAGTTAATGTTGTACAGGCCTCTTCTTTCGGCTTTACAATTTCCTCCATTAATCTGGCTTGTGTTTGAAGTCTCAGGTTCTTATGCATCCCACTTAGTACCACTATAAGTTTATAGCCTTGGTCTACTGCTTTAGCTATTACAGCAGAAAAGTTGGCAGTCTTTCCGCTTTGTATATAGCCGAGTACAAGGCCCTTAGCCTTCAAAGGTTTTTTAGATTTGGGAGGAACAAGGTGTTTTACGACGGCATCTGAGGCAAAATCTAGCCCAGTAATCATTTCTTTGCTCCATGGACTATTCTTATTGGCGAGGTGATCCTTTAACAAACTCCAATGAGAGTTTTGGTTCTTTACTGGGCCCTGATACCACCCTAAGTAACTCAAGCTCTCACTTAGTGTTGCTGGTGTTATTTCTCCAGTTAACTTCGGATCTGCTTTTTTAAGGTTTGTTATTGCCTGTGCAACTTCATCTTTATCAAAAATCTCTCTTAGTGCTATTTCAGCCTCGTCTAGTGTTTGCCCGAGGGAGAGTTTTTCTCTAATAGTTGTCTCGATAAAATCTAGTAGTTTTTTCATATTTGAATTATACAAAGTTTATTTATGCATACACCTGTTCTTACGTATAGTTTTAACCTGCTAACACTAAGGCTCGAGAGCAGTACCTTTAGCTTGAAAAAAATATTACCTTTGTATAAAAAAAGTCGGTGGGAAAATATTTCCACATTTTCAGATCACGTAAGTAGCTGTATTAAAACATGATTTTAAATTTAAAAATAAAAGTAAATAATGTTCATTTTGCTAGCCTTTTAAGCCAACTATATACCTGACAGAATAGTTATATAGCAACAAAGGTGAGGTATTTATGGCTAAAGAAAAATGGCAAATGGGTGAAGTGTCTTGGTTTAATGATGGCTCTGGAGAGGGTGTTATTCGTACTGAGCATGGTAGGGATTTTTACGTTCACTATTCAGCGATTGAATCTGAAAAGAAAAGAAAGTCATTAAAACCAAATCAAAAAGTAAAGGTTCAGGTACTTGATGATGAGTTTGCAAGGCATGTAACAAAAGTTTCTATAGACATTTAAATTTTATTTAATAGGAATACACATTGATGGCAGCAAAGAAAAATTTAAAAAAGAATTATCTAAAAGAAGATAAGAAAAAATTAAGCTTAGTAATTGATAACACTGGCTCAGTTAAAACCCCTGCTTATTGGGAGAGTACACTTTTCTCTGAAGTATACTTACATAATGACTTAAAGCGTGATTTTGCTGAGAAGTGGGATAAAGATTATGATGATGTTGTATTCGATGAAGATGGTAACACACTGAAGTCAGGGTTTGCTTATTTTTATAATGAATTTAGAAATATTGCTTCAACATTAAGGAATTCAACAAATAAAAAGCTTAGTGAAACTGATACTATTTCCAAAATTATTGTTCCGTTACTCGACGCTCTCGGTTGGTATGACAATTGTGCTAATAATGCAGAAGAGCCATTTGCCGCAGAGACAGGCTTTACTGTTAAGGGAAAGGGTAAAGAAAAAAGCAAAGTTTATCGTACAGATATGCTTTTAGTAGACTACCCTCAAGAGGCTTCATTTATATCTGATCCAAAAGTTACTGATCAAAGAAAAAAAGAAGCCAGGAATTACTGTATTGCTCCTTTAGAGGCTAAGTACTGGAACCGGATCACTGATCATAAAGGAAAAAAGAAGCTTGATAAGAAGTTAGAAAATAAAGAAAAAGATGACACTAGTGGCAGCCTCTCATTCAATGAGCAGGTATTGAATTATATGGATATCCTGCATAAAAAGTGGGGTATTGTAACTGATGGTAATACTTGGAGGCTTGTACAGTCTGAGTTATCAGGTGAGTCCTCACAGAGGTGTTTTGAGTTTAAAATAGAGTCGTTGTTATCAAAAGAGAAAAATATTGAACAGGGTGAGTCTGATAATGGGGAATTTTTAGAGAATGCTAAATACTTTTATTTATTTTTTGGAAAACCGTCATATGTGAAGGGAGAAGCTGGTAAAGTTTTTTTAGATGAGATATTAAAAGAGAGCCGGAAATATATTGATAGCATAGAAGAAGATTTAAAAGACCGGTTTATATCGGCCATGAATATTACCTGTGATGGCCTCCTAAGGGTCGCAAAAGAAAATGGTTCAATAAAAAAACCGAAAAAGGAAGATCTAGACTTAATTAGAACTGTTGCAGAAAGCCATTTATTTAACATTTTGTTTATTAAATCGTGTGAGGCAAGGGGTGTACTACCGACTAAATCACCTAAGTATTATACCATCTCTCTTACTAGTATCATTGATCGCATAAGTGTATTTGATCCCGAAAAGTACGTAACTAAGAGCGATAAAAGCTATATTAATCAACGTTTAGTTAAAACGCTAAATGGTAATAAATTTAAGCCAGACGGGGTTGGTTTATATAAAAATATTATAAACTTAACAGAGTTAATTCATCAGGGTACTGATGATAGTGATAATTTTGGCTTTGAAATTAAAGGCTTTAGAGAAAGTATTTTTTCTAAAGAAGAGTGGGACTTTGCACAAAAGCACCATTTAACTGATGAAGAGATGGTGCAAGTATTATTTCAACTAGGGTACTCTAAATCTGAAGAAGCCTTACAAAGAAACTATCAGCAAATCCCATACAGCTATTTTACGGCAAGACAGTTAGGCTCAATTTATGAATCATTTTTAGAATATCAATTAGATGTTGCAGACAAGCCTATGGTTTATTTGAAGAAGGGGAAATACAAGCAGTGGGTCAAACTAACTTCAGCTTTACAAAAAAAATTAAAAGGCTTTGAGCCAATTGTAAAAAAAAATCAGCTATTTTTTACGCCAGATAACTCAGAAAGAAAAACTACTGGTAGTTACTATACCCCAGATTATATAGTCCAATATATCGTTAAGGAAACTATTGGTCCATTATGTAATAACAAAACGAGTAAGGAGATACTTGAACTTAAAGTTTGTGACCCAGCAATGGGTAGTGGTCACTTTTTAATTGGGGCGTTAGCAATTTTGACAAAAAAATATTTATCTGCATTAGAGAAAGAAAGTTGTTCCGAGAACTTGCCTACAAGCGCTGAAGCAAAAAGAATTATTTTAGAGAATTGTATTTATGGTGTAGATATTAATGACAGAGCTGTTAAGTTAGCAAAAATGAGCCTATGGCTTGAAAGCGCTTACTGTGGGAGAAAACTAGAAAAGTTAGATGATCAGTTGAAAAGAGAGAATTCAGTTTTTTTGATTACTCCTAAGAATAATTACCCAAATAGGTTCTCGTGTATTGTGACTAATCCGCCTTGGGAGAGTATAAAAGTAAATGATGAGCAGTTTTTTGGAGCTAAGCTACCAAAAATTAAAGGTAAGGTAAAAAGAGATAAATTTATAGAGAAGCTGTTAAAAGATGATCAAGAGTTGAGTTCTAACTATAGCAATTATATAAAGTCAATTAGAGCTACGACTGATTATATTTTAAATAATTACAGCCTACAAGCACCCAAAATACAAGGGTTCTCAACATCGATGGCTGAGCCCAATTATTATAAAGCATTTATAGAGTTAGCAATAAAGATATCTGACAATATAGGTATTGTGATGCCAACAGGTGTTTGCACTGATATAGGGTGTGCCGATTTGAGAAAAGAAATTTATAAAAATTTTAATATAAATTCCATAATGCAGTTTCCTAAAGATAGTAAAGTGTTTGATAACGTTAGCCAAGATTTCTCGATAATGTTAATGGGTAAAGGTAAAGATTTGGGCCTTAATTTTCCAGATTTTTCAAAAATTAAGGATAGTATCTCAGCTGATGAAAGAAATGCTTATAGAGTAAATAAAAAAATATTTTATAAAATATCAAAAGATATTTGTTCAATATTACGAATTGATGATGAAGTCGAAGAGCGGTTATTGGATAAATTATATGATTACCCTAAAATTTATGAGATTGATTTAGCATCAAACTACTTCTTACCAAAATGTGGATCCAATACTACTTTAATGGAGAAATACATTACTAATAAAAAGACTGATGTCAAAGTAGCTAAAGGGGAAGACGTCGGAAGGTACGCATTTTCCAATAAATATAATTACTTTATAGATCTTTTGAAAATTAAAAAGGAAAATAAAAAAAATATTTACTTTGATCAAAGTACACTGGTGTTGGGGCTTATCTCTGGCACTACAGATAAAAGAAGAGTTAGATCTTGCATTATGCCGAAGAATTGTTGGCCAATTAACTCTGTGAATTATTTTTCTGGAAAAATAAAAAACTCAGACGGGGGGAAGCTATTTGCTATGGCGATCCTGAACTCAAGTGTATTTGAATATTTAGTTAGAAAAAACTGTAATAACAATAATATAAATATCTATGCAATTAAAAATTTACCTATGCCAGTATTTGACGCTTCTAATCCTGTTCATAAAAAAATTATAAAATTAGTTGAGACTCGTATTGTAAATGAGGCTAAGATAGACATTGAAGTTTACAAGTTATTTGATCTAGATAAACATGAAATTAAATTTATAGAGGATAGCTTCTAAACGTTATTTTATGAGAATGTTCTTCGTGAAGACAATTCCAGTTTTTTGGTTAAGATTAATTTTTTCTGGTATTAAACTAACTACGGCGACTTCCCATCCCCACTTAGGTTTGTCATCACTCCAGGCCCAAAGGCTTTCGGGTGCAACCTTATGCCGTCCAATGTCCAAGTAAAAAAATTCTTTACTTTCATATTTAAAGCAATCAGTAAATTTAATAATGGCTCTAGTACGAGCTTTAAACTTGCCTTTGGGGCCGGGTGTTTCAATTAGTACCATCTCTGTATTTAAATACTTAGCAGGTATCGGGTAAGTCCGAGTTTCAATAGTTTTTTCACCGCTTAATATAAGCTCACTAATAGGCCATTGTATATTAATACCAGGGTAAGATTTTTTTTCTTTTTTATTATCTTTAGTAGGCTCTAACATATTTACAACCTGGGCTGTTCAGGTAGTTCAAGGCTATTATCAGTTTTAAGTTGCTTAGCTTTGGCTCTTGTTAAACTCATTAAAAATAACTCATCTTTACTTAGTGGCTTATGTAATGTTTTAGCATCTACAGGTTTAAGAGTTTTGTGTGATGTAAATTTAAGCCTATCTTCAAAGGGTATTTGTCTGCTGTCAGTTACAAAGCTTTCAACTCTACCTTTAATATTACAGCAGTCAGACTTATTGCTCCATAAATCTTGATCTTTCCAGAAGTGGTTTTCACCGTTACCTATATAGCAAGTTGTGAACTGTACATTATTAATAGTGCATCTTTCTTTTATTTTTTCGTAGTAATGGCGGATCTCTTTATCTGAAAAGTGGTAATCACGTTTTGATTTCTTTTCTTTATCATCAGTGTTGTACATTTGCCTTAGATCAAAGCCTGCAGCTTTTTCTATTTGGTTGAGGCTATAGCTACTAAATCTACCGAAGCCTGCAAGTATAGATGGGGTACCAGTTTGGGCTATTTCATCTACCATATCAAAGCTTGAGTATTCAAACTTAGGTATCTTGCCTTCCCATTTAAAATCAGGGTTAGTGAAGTAGCCATCAGGGTAAATAGGGAACACAGGGTTTATGCGCACAGTTGTCCAGTAGCCTTTTTTATTTAAGTTTTTCAAAGCTTTAAGGCGCCTTAATGCGCTTGGAGCTCCGGGCTCTATTAGTTTATTCAATTTATCATTAGTTGATGACATTGAAAATTGAATGGAGGCAAGGTTTGGGTCTATTACATCTGTGTATTCGTTTTCAGCGACTAGATCACTTCTAGTGAAAATTACATAAGGGTAGTTATAGTGCTTAAGTATTTTAAGTAGCTCTAGGGTTACTTTATACTTTCTATCCATTATCATAAAGGAATCACTCATAGAGCCAATACGTATTGGTATTCTTTGCTCCATAATTTTACGCCATTTACTTTTACGGTCTGTTTCAAACACAGTATGAAATACTTTCCTAATTTCATTAATGTTTACAGGGGCAGGGTATGGGTTGTTCCAGTATCCATGCACAGTAAGTTCTGCTTTAGCATAACAGTACACACAGTTGTGAACACAGCCCCTACCGTAAGTATCTACTTCAAAAGAGTATAAGCATTGTTGGCAGGTAGAGTGTGAGTTAACTAACTTCCAGGGGGAGCCAAAGGTATGACCGCCACGCATTTGGTTTTTAGTAGCTCTGAGCTCAGCTTTTTTTAAAGGCTCCCAATCAAAATCAGTTTTATAACTAGATATTGTATTTAGTTTATTTGATTTTATGATCATATCATCTGTTTTTGGTGTTTCATTATCTATAGTTACAGGTGGCTTTTTAGCCTTTTTAACATTTAACTTTAAAATATTATCTGTAGAGGTCATATACTAGTGCTCCTGGGCTTTGATTTTGGTGTTGTGCTAACAGGGTGTAGTGCAATTTGAGGATCTTGAATAAACTGTAGTAAGGCCATACGAGTAAGAGATGAAAAATCAAAAAATGGGTTCTTGGTTAAAAACTCATTAATTAGCTTTTCTTCTTCTTTTGATAATCGTATGGCTTTAGTCTTGGACATAGGCCTAGGTGTAACAGATGGGTGAATTTGTGGCAAAATGTATAACAATGTTTTACATTTTTACAGCCAGTTGTGTTTGATTTGGTGCTATAATTAGAGAATAGTTAGAGCAATTTTTAGAGGGTTTTATGAAAGGGAATGAACAAAATACAATACCAGGTATAGAAATTAAAACTTTATCTGCTTTTATAGATGAAACGACAAAAAATATGGGACGTAATTTTGGAAAAATATACTATAGGGGCGAGAATTGTGAAAAAAATATCTTAATACCTCGCTTGCATAAATTAGCTTTAGATAAAAATAAAAAGAATAATGTGTCATTTTTAGAGAAAAACCTTTTGATGAGTTTTTACCAAGAAGCGCCTGAGTTGGAAAAGCAAACTAATAATTTATATGAAAAATTAACAATAGCTCAGCATTATGGTCTACCTACAAGGTTATTAGACTGGACTGCATCTCCATTAGTTGCATTGTGGTTTGCACTAAATAAAGATTTTAAAAAGTTAAATGTAGCATGTGTGTGGGGGATAAGAACGTCTCGTGAGGTTATATCAGATTTGTCGCACCCTTTAGAGAATCAAATTACTTTTGAAAACATAGAGCATCAAGCTGGTAGTCAAAAAGGTAAATTTTTTTTAATGCACCCTAAAAAAGTAATTGATAGGTCAATTTTTCAAAACTCTATTTTTACTGTGCACTCTACAGATCAAAGATTAGATGAATCCATAGATAAGTTTTGTGAAAAAAATTGTCAGGATAATATTGATTTAACTAAGTACTATATTAAGCCTATTCATAAAATAACTATATTAAAAGAACTATACTCTGTTGGTGTTAATGCTTATACAGTACTAGGTAACTATGACAGTCTAGCAAGGAAAGTTAAGTATCTTCATGTTGATATATAAAATTATTGTTACCTAAAAAAACTAAATTTTTCTAATTAAAAAATATCTGTAAGCACATCAGTTAAATGATTGTACTGTTTTAAAGTTTGATTAGGCCCATCAAGTATCATAAGGCAGTTGTCATGAATGGGGTCGTCCTGGTGGTTAGTTCTAGTCCACAAGCCGTAAGGTCCACTGATATAATCCGGTAATAAACTCATAACTACATATCTACCCACTGAAGTGAGTTGTTGGGCTTCATAGGGGTAGCTTGTAAAGGTTCCTGGTTTTGATTCACCAATGCTCGGTAACCCTATAGCAAAGCCTAATGCTTTTGTTATATAGGTTTCGCCGTTATAGTCGGCCCAAAAAATATCACCATCCGTGTTTTGAAAATAATGAAAGCCACAAACAGTTGTAATGTCTGTGGCTGAAACTTCAAAGCCTTGTATTTGTCCATCAGGGGTAACTGTATAGCCCTCAGGTAGGCCTGTGTAATCGTAGTGTTCACCGTATACCCAGTTTGTATTGCTTGCGCTGTCAGTGGCTTCTTCGCAGGCTATTAACGTTATACTTAGTGTAGCTATTAATAATATTTTCAACATACGTACCATTATTATTTCTCCTTAGTTCTAATCGTTTTTATTTAACTTAGTTAATTTAATGTAATAGTCATTACCGTCCATTTTAAAATGTAGGTTGGCTTTTTCTTGTTTGTTAATGTTGATAAGTGTGTCTTTACCTGTGAATAAGTATTCCAGGGTTACTTCTAAAAACTGGGCAAGCTTTAGTAGGTTTTCTGAAACTTTAGGCTCACGGCCGGCTGTCCACTCAGATAGTGTGCTTTTAGGTATACCTGTGGCTTTGCTGATTTCACTTAGCCTTAGGTTTTTTATTTTTATGAGATCTTTTAAATTATCTTTAAATTTCATTAACTTAATCATCGGTATAATTTCCCATCACAGGCATGGTTGTTCTGTAAACAGTACGAGTGTTCTGTAAACTCTAGGATGATGCTTTATAATGAGAAATTAAAAAGGTGGTAACTAAGAGGGAGTTCTAAGGTGGATATTTACTAATATGTTTTAATTGCCTTTTCTTGTGTTTATAAGTTAACCGAATTAACGCAATAAGTCAAGTGCTGTGAGTAATAATGTATAACCTTGAGACATTAATAGATTATAATTCTAAATAAGTACTTTAGATTTTAAGCATTTATACCGTTATAAGTAATACAAAGTTTTGGGGGGTAATTATGGCTAAAAAGAAAAAAGCTAGTGTTAAAAAAGTAAGTAAAACTAAAAACAAAATTTCAGAGTACTCACTACCTGAAAGGTTAAAGTACTTACGCAGTAGCCGTGAGTTATCGCAAAATGACTTAGCCAAACAATCAGGGGTTAGCCAGTCGACGATTGCTCAAATTGAAAGTGACCGTAAAGACCCTTCTATTTCTACGCTAAAAAAAATAGCCGGTGCCCTTAATGTGGAAATAGCTATTTTATTCGCCACTGAAGATGTTTTAGTTTTTGATTTAAATACTTTAAAAAAAAAGTACAAATCACCCGATGATTTACACCCCACCATATACATGGCTTTAGGTAAGATTATTCGTTATGCCAAGGGGATTGGATTTTAGTTGCTTGTAGCCCAAAATTAATTCATTTAAATTAAAATTTTTGGAATTTATGATTTTATCAAAACCATTAATAATCACAATATCAAATTTTTTATTTTTTGTTGCTGAGTTCATCATTTTTATTCTTGCAGAAGAGGATGGCATAGATTTTTTATCATAAATGGTTAGTGAACTGCCAGATAGCTTCTTAGCAGAATTAATAAATTTGGCATATGATTGGCTATAATTTAAATTATATGGAAGCTTATCAACAGGAAAGCCAGATTGTAGGGATATTAGTTTTTTTAATAAATCATTTTTGCTTAAGTGGACTGCAAAGTAAGCAATAGTTAATTTTTTATTTAAAATCATATGTAGTGTCATCTGATGGAGGATCTCATCTGCATTTTTACCAGACATACCCATAGATTGTAGGCCTGCATTATGGTTCCTTATACCTATGGTTGTGTCATTGGCTAGGTAATGATGTTTTATAAGACCTACATGGCTTGTTTTTCCTTGGCTACTGGCTTTTGCACTTGGTAGGCCAGTTTTTAAAAAGGGGTAGGCCGATAGTGTAGCTAGTCCGGCGAGGTTTAATAATTTTCGTCTATTCATAAAGTACTCCTGTGTTTGTCTGGTTAATACCTGAAGTCTTCTTTTTTAGCAGATATATTCTGAGTTTCGTTCATGTTTTCTATTCGTAATGAGTTATAGAGACACTTGGTGTAGTGACGGCAGTATATTGTGAGAGCAATAAGAGCTAATATAATTAGGGTTGCGCTGGGTTCGTTATTGGCACGGGTACTTTTAGTTGATTACTAATATCCGCTTCAATTTCCTGGAGTTTAAACCCTGTATTTTGAAAATTTATTGAAAACATCCATTTTTTTGTGGGTGTTACAATCCAAAATTCTTTTGGTTTTAATTTAAGTATTGATTTAATTTTTCTTAATGGGTCATTTCCTCTGTCATTTTCGGTAAGAGGTGGGTCCACACTGAGCTCTTTCATTTTAGTAATCAGCTTTTCTACTTCTTTGTTTTTCACTTTAACTTCAATTGCAATTTTTGGGGCTCCATCATTATACACAACTATATCCATATAATGCTTCTCTAATTGGATGTCGTCGGGCCTTGCTACCCCTGATGTAATTAAATCGTAGTAAGCGCAAATATGGGTCCAGTACTCTCGATTTAGTGTCCAAATAGACCAACTTCTGCCATCAATTTTAAAGTATCCTCCGTCGATTTGTAAAAGGTTGGAGTTCAAGGCTGTTTGTATTACAGAGTCTTCCCAATCAGATATGGGCTCAGTTCTGAGCTTCTGAGCAAGGAGTTTGTCTATATGGTCTTCAGCAGTTTTTAAGAGGATGCTTTTTAGTTTACTTTTATCCATAAATACATATCGGCAAAAAATCGTTAGAGGTATAGCTGTGGGTAAGGTTATCCGCTATGCCAAGGGGCTTGGGTTTTAGATAATTATTAATTCACTAGACCTCTCGTTTTTAAGGTAGCCTTTGAGTATCATATATTGCCAATATAGATTATTTATATGTCGATCTACTATTACATCGAGACACATTTCTACATTCATGTTTTTTATTAATTTATTAAACTGGTTAAATCTAGTTACTTGCTCTGGATACTCGATTTGATCATAGTTTACAGCAAAATTCATATTATCATGAGTCTTGAATAACCATGGTTTAAGCTGTTGATAGTTGTTGTTTGCTTTAAGAACACCAGTAAAGTAGTTGCTGTTTAAATCAGAGTAAAAAAATAACATATTAGTATAATCGCACTTAGCACTTATAGAATCAGTTCCTAAATCACGTGTATCTTTCACTGCTTGGCAGACAGTATTTTGGGTTGGTGCAGACTTTTTAGCCAAAGCATCCGGGATTAATAGTGCAGGCAAGCAACCAGTGCTTTTAAAAAAGTTTCTTCTGTTCATTAACTTCTCCTTTATTAATGCAGTTAATACAGGAGCTTTTATTTTTTAATATGTTTGTTCTGAGTCTCGTTCAGGTTTTCTATGAATAACCAGGGGTTATAACCTTTTTATATACCAAGGTCCGTAAAGGTAGGTTATTTATTTTCCGATAGGTGTATATGAGCAAAAAATTTAGATTATCAAAATCCCAATACTGTAAATCAAGAAAATGCCAAAAAGCTTTATGGCTTTATAGGCATAATAAAGCGGTGGCAGACCCTGTAACACCTATGCAGCAAAACATATTTGATCAAGGTACTAGTGTTGGTGAGCTCGCAACAAATTACTTTGAAGGTGGTGTGTTAATAGTTGAGGACTACACCCAAAGTGAGCAAGCTTTAATTACTACCCAGGAAATTTTAAAACAAAACCCACCAGCAATATTTGAAGCCGCTTTTATGTTTGATGATATTTTAATTCGTGTGGATGTATTAAAAAATAACTTTGATGGCACTTGGGACTTAATTGAGGTTAAATCCACAAATGATGTAAAGCCTAAAGCTCACTACGATGATGTGGCAGTACAAAAATATATTTTAAAAAACTGTGGGTTTGTTATTAGGCAGTCTTGTTTAATGCATTTAAACAGAGAGTACTTTAAAAAAGGGGAGCTTGATTATAAAAAATTATTTGTCATTCAGCCTCTTGATATTGAAATAGATCATTTAATGGATAGTGTTGCTGATAATATTGAATTAGCTCGTGCTAATTTGGCTTTAGAAAATGAGCCCTATGAAATAATAGGTAGTAAATGTAACAGCCCCTATGTGTGTGAGTTTAAAGGGCACTGCTTCAAACAAGCGGGAGCTGTAGAAGGCTCAATACATAAGATAGGCCGTATCAACGATAAAAAGCGTCATGCCTTAATGGACATGAGTGTCACCATGGCAAGTGAGTCCCCAGAGGATTTTAAATGGTCTACCAATCAACAAATAGAAGTTGAAGCTTATAAAAACAACGAAGTTCATATTGAGCTAGGTGCCATACAAGACTACTTAGGTGAATTAAAATACCCGCTATACTACCTGGATTACGAGTCTGTGGCATACGCTGCCCCTAGGTTTGATGATACTAAACCTCACCAGCACTTGATTAGTCAGTACTCATTGCATATTCAAGAAAAGCCTGGTGGGCCATTAGTTCATAAAGAGTACTTACATAATGAAAATACAAACCCATCAAAGTCAGTGGCTGAACAGCTTATCAAAGACATACCTGATGATGGCGGTTCAGTGATTGTTTATTATAAGCCCTATGAAAAATCGAGAACAAAAGAACTAGCAGAAATGCTACCAGAAGTATCAAGTGAGATGAATAGCTTAATAGATAGAATGTGGGACTTACATACTCCATTTAGCAAACACTGGTACTGGGATAAAGAGTTCCATGGCTCAAGTAGTATTAAAAAAGTACTACCAGTATTTGCACCTGAGTTCAGTTACAAAGACTTACAAATCCAAGGCGGGGGTGTAGCGCAAATGGAATACGCCAATATGATTGAGTTACCAATAGGCAGTACAGAGCGAGGCTCTTTACGTGAGGCCCTTTTAAAGTACTGTGAGCGTGACACTTACGCCATGGTGGTTATTTTAGAAAAGTTATTTGAAATATTAAAGTATCAGCATGTAAAATCAGTATAAATATATGCTAGTTGAGCGTGAAAATCGTAAATTTAAAATATAAAAATACGTAATTTCAGTAGTTTATGGCGACTTAACTTCCAAAAAAGAATATTTTTTACATCTTTAATGATTTGCTATAGAGTAAATATAGCATCAAGTATTTTTAGGTACTTAGGCTTACTTAACTTCCAAAAAAGAATATTTATATGAAAAAAGTAGAGTTAAAATATAGTAAGAGCCAAATAGATAAGGCTGGTGAAGCTCTAAAAATCAAGTCTGTGAGTAAGCAGAAATTAAGCGACTCATTAGATGCTTTGTCTAATTGGCGGGCTTTCCATGCGCAGCCATTGGACTCTTTTGCAAAAGTACTTAAAACAAGAGTGAAAAAAATTGATAATCATAATAGCGCTATAGTTGTTCAACGCTTAAAAAGAACACCATCAATAGTATTAAAGCTGAAAACACATAAAACAATGAGGCTTTCAACCATGCAAGATATTGGTGGTTTGCGTGCTATCTGTCAAACAAGTGTTGAGGTATATGAATTAGTAAATTTATACAGAATATCAAAGACAAGGCATGAGCTATTTTCTTTAGATGATTATATAGAAACCCCAAAAGAGGACGGTTACCGTGGTGTACATTTAGTTTATAAAGTATTAAAAAAACCAACAGTATTTGTTGAAATTCAAATGAGGTCAGATCTACAACATATTTGGGCCACAGCCGTAGAGGTGTTTGGTACATTAAAGAATAGTTCTTTTAAGTCTGGATATGGAGATAGGGAATGGCTAGAATTATTCAAATTAATAAGTGCAGTTTTTTCTTTAAAAGAAAAGGCACCTGTACTTTCAATCCTAAGTAAAACAAATAAGAAAAAGATCCTTGATAAAACAAAAAAAATAGTTAGAGAGCTGAATATTATTGAACAATTAAATGTATACTCAGAATTGTTTAAAAGAGTACCTAACAAAAAATCTAGCGGTCGACTTGGCAAGTATGCACTAATTATTTTAAACTCAAGGGAAAATAATATTAGTATTAATAATTACAAGGTTGAAGAAATAGATAAAGCAGCAGGTGATTATATTGATTTAGAAAAAAAATATTATAATGATAATCAGGTAAATGTCGTTTTAGTTAATATTGATAATATTAAAAAACTTGAGTTGAGTTATCCAAATTATTTTATGGATACAAAAAAACTTGTGCATATACTTTCGTTGGTGTTACTAGATAAATTTATATAATATTCCTAACAAAACCACGTGAAACCACACCAAATGCTTCCAAAATACTCCAAACAGTTCCAAGTTAATCAAGGGTTAAGTTACTGATAACATTAATATTATCAGTGATTACGTAAACTTAGGGGAGAGCGCCTAGCTTGACTCTGTCTCTCCGCCAAATGCAGCTCTAAGTAGTAGTAATGATTTAGCTTTAAATTAAGCAATAGGTTCTACCCACAAGTTAACCCACATTAATTATTTTTTTACCTGAGAGAATAAGATGTTAAAAGCAAACTTAATTGTTATTACAGGGCCATCAGGGGCAGGCAAATCAACCCTCTCAGAAAAGTTGTCTAAGGAGTTAAAGTTACCGCTTTTATCAAGGGATCAATTAAAAGAGGGCATAATTAATACTTACAACTGCTCACACGACGACTAATAGAGCAACCTTGGAGAGCGAAGTTTCATGGTGATGTTAAAAAATTAAAAACTTATACTATCGAAGGAAAATACTACAAGCCACCGAAGCTTGATCTTCCAACTTTATGTGTAGATACAAGCTCTGATTATAGATCAAGCATTGATGAGATTTTAAAATTTATTAATTTTTGATGTACTCTATTGGTAGATATGACATTTAAAAAAACAATGAAATTAAGTGAGCACCACTTTTTAGTATGGCACTATACTACTAAAAAGTGTCTGTCACGAAAGCAAAATAGAGCAGTGATCCATTTCAGTATAATCAAATATACCTAGAAAAAATATTTACTGTTACTTAAGCAGAAACACCTATATAGCCCTTGGTATGAATTTTATGTTTCAAGTATTCTGTGTCGATACAGTCAAGCGCATCGCCATTTAATAAAACATCATCGCTGATAATAAAAAAGTCTTCTACAAAGAACTTCTTACCAAACCAATAGCCTTCCAAGCTAATAAGCTCTCCACAGTGTCCTGACAAAACCTCTTCTTGCTCTTTATCTAATATTAATCGGAGAGACTTATTATTTACAAACAACCAGCGCTCGTTACTTAGATTCGCCTTATTATACTTACTAACTAATATTCCAGTTAAATTAACATTACCTCTTTTATAATTATTGCTCATATACATATTAGTTCCTCCTTTTTTGATTAGAATACAATTTACTTGCAAACTTACTTAATTAAGTATGCCAACCTTCATAAATTAATAAAATATATAATATTGAAGATATAATTCGATTTAATTAATGCATAGGTTTCAATTCTTCAACTTAAAACGTCAGTAAACAAAGCCTTTAATCTAGATTTATGTCTCTCCGTCAAAAGGCTTATCTATATCATTCAGTATAAGAATCCCAATAAGGGTCATCAATTTTTTTCTTAGCTGTGGGTTTAGATATGATGATCTGTTTATTGTAGTCCTGGCAGTGTAGAGTTAACTCTTTGTCTTTTAAGTAAACGAAGTCTTCATCAATACTGTTTCTAACTCCAGCCTTATAGGTCCCAGTGTTAGTCGTTAAATCCAGTTCGAAGTAATCCTTCTTCAGTCTACCTTTTTTAAGTAAAATATATTTATTTTTATTTTCTTTGAGTGTGGGGTAGCCAAGTAAAGAGCCTGACTGTGGTAAGTGATATCAAAAAGCTTCAGTACCTTAAAATATTATATAGTAGTGGTAGGTTTATTATTTACCCGAAAATTGATAGGCTAAGAGATATTTCATTTAAGTATAGGTCAATCTTATTAAAAGATGCACTGACGCTAGAAACATACTTCGGTGAAAGAAAAGCAAAAGACTCTAAGTATTATTAAAGCTGAGCGATGGTGCTGTCACTGTCCCCAAATTTGTTAACATTCACACCATATTTTTTCATAATAGTAAGCCATAAGTTATTAATAGATTGAGTTTTATCTATATTTACTCCGCTTTTCATCTTTCCATTAGCTTGTCCAGCTAAGGCAAAGAACATTCCGTGGTCATCGTGCCATGGACCACTGCCAATATAAGAGCCATAAACTAATAAGCTTTTTTCCAGTAAGTTTTTTCCAGTGGGGTCAGTTTTAGACTTTAATTTTTGCGTGAACTGAACAAAATTATTAGAGTGCCAGTTAAGTATTTTTGTAAAATCATGCAGAATGTCAGCTAAGCTGCCTTTGGTGCGGTTTTGGTAATTGGGGGTGTCGTAATGTGAGTTCGCATGCCAGCTGCTAGAGCCTTTAATACCGCTTATCCAAGAGTTATTAAGTAATGTCGACGGGTAGCCACGCATTATATTACTCATACGAGTAATTTCACACTGATGCGCTAGAACCATTAAATCTTGCATCACTCCTAAGCGCTGTATGTAAGTGCTTGAGTTAGAATTTCCAATATCTTTGTTTAGATTATTATCTTTTTCACAAACTACAGTTTGCGGCGGGGGTACGGCGTTTACTTGCTTTTCGATTTCTCTAATGCTGGTGGCGTACTCTTCGATTCGTAGTTTATCATTAGCGCTGCCTTTGGCTTTAAGCGCTTTAATACTTTCGTTTATCACATCAAGCATACTGCCACGGGGGTCAGGTTGCCCGGCCAAATTTCTTGTGGCGGGGTTAAAGGCAAAAATTTTATCAAATAAGTACTTAGGGTTAGAGTAAGGTGTTACTGGCTTACCAGGGCCCTGCCAAGACATTACATTGTACTGATGGTATGGCCTTGAACCTGCAGTGGGTGGGTCCATTGATACCGATAACGTAGGCATAGGGCTATCTCTGAAAGCCGCCACTTCAGTCGCTATTTTTTGATCAAATGTCATTGTGAAGTCTTGATGAAATTTATTATTGGTATTGTTACCTCTAAAGGCTCGACCTCTTGTAAATGATAGAAAACCATTGGCATGGGCCGTTTCTGTACTACTTGGGCGTTTAAAATTATTTTTTAAGTTAAACACAGTGGATAAATCGCCGCCGAGGGCTTTTAAAGGGTCAAGAACTTGGTGGGGTAATTTAGGTGTTTGGCCAGAGTTACTTCTTGTGTAGTAACCATTAGGAAAAATATCAAAAATAAGATGTGGTGTATTGTCTGCGGCATAAAGTTTTTTATCTAAAATCATTATGTCTAAAACAGGAAGGGCCAAGGTGTACCCAGCTCCTTTTAGAAAAGTTCTTCTGTTAATATGCCACTTTTTTTTCATTTTAAGTTCCTTATTTCAAAAACAAATCACTTTTTACAATTTGTTTTATAATTTCTGTAAACGTCATTTTTTTAGTAGTAACTAATTTTCTTGTTGAGCATAAATCTAGTTTGCGTAGGGATGAGGCGCGGGCTGATGAAATAATATGGTGAGCAAAACAGCTTTGAAAGTCATACTGGCTAGACTCATTCATTTTATCAATCATATCGGTTGTACTGGTAAAGTCTTTGCCAATAACTAATTGTCCAGACGGGTCTACAGGGTGTGGGCCACTTTTAGTTCTATATTTTCCAAATATTCCGAAACTTTCAAAAGCGAGACCAATTGGGTCCATTTGTTTGTGGCAACCCGCGCAAGCATTCCTTCTAGTTAGGGAGGCTAAGCGCTCTTTAATAGGCAAGGTTGGGTCTGGTTGAAAGCTATTAGGGTCTACGCTTGCAGGTAAAGGGTCTGGGGGTACACAAAATGATCGTTTTAAAAACCAGTAGCCTCTATGGGTTGGGTTTGTTTTATCATCATTTGTCATTCCAGCAATGGTGGCTGCATGTGTAAACACACCACGGCGGCCTGGGCTTGAAACTTTTTGCGCTTGGGCACTCAAGTTGGCGCTATTTAAACCATAGTAGTCAGCGGTCTGTTTAGTAAGTATAGAGTAATCCGCGGTCATTAACTCATCCACAGGTAAATTATTTTTAACCACATAATCAAATAGCCTGCGCGGCTCGTTGATTAAGTCTGTAACCAAAGAGTTACTTAATGATGCTCTTTCAGTAAACATAACCTGTGCTTCAGGTAATGATAGCCACTGTTCAACAAAGTTATAGGTAAAGCGACCAAAACGATTATTAGCAATAAGTCGATCCACTTGTTTTTCAAGCTCTACCGAGTTTTGTAAAGATTTATTTTTAGCCGCATCAAGTAGCTCTTTATCCGGAGCTGAGTACCAAAGTAAAAAGGCCAATCTTTCGGCGACTTTAAAATCGTTTAATTTTTGCGTAGTAGAGTTTTCAATAGAGCTTTGGTGGTAAATAAACTCAGGAGCCATTAAAATCGTCATTAACGACCATTTTAGTTTTTCGTTGGCACCAGTCCATTTTGCTGTTGCACTTTTTAAATTAGTAATAAAATTAGCAGTACTTTGCCCACGGTGAGCTAAATAAGAAAAATCATCAATAATTTTATTTAAACAACTAGCTTGATTAATATTACAGACAAAAATTTTACCTTCTCTGCGTACAATAGCTGCATCAACTACTTTTTCAAAAAATGCAAAGTACTTACTAGAGTCAATCTTGTTGTAAACTTGCGCTTTGCCGTCATTTTTTAAACCATTGTTACTTAAATAATCAGGTGGAAGGATTTGAATATCACTTTCAGTGTTATGGCCAATGATATCAGTTAAGGTTAGGTAGATTTGCTTTCGGGTTAAACGAGAAATTTGTGTTTTTTCAACAACAGGCGGAGCATCGCAATTAATAATTTCAGTAGGTTTGTTAGTTATGGGCGGAGTAGTAGGATCAATAACTGGTGGGGTAGTAGTACCGGGGTTCTGTGTTCCTGAGCCGGTGGACCGTGAGTCAAGTGAGCTGAAACTAGAGCTTTGAAACCCAGGCGTACAATTTTGAAATAAAACAGCAATAAATATAATTGAAATGTAAGGCCAAATATTGCGTTTTAAGTTTATTTTCATATCTTCCCACAAGCGTTAGAATTAGTTCTAATTCTAACATCTTATCGAGACTTCAAGGGTAAATATTGAACTTAGTCTTATAGTGAGACAGAAAAAAAGGATGGGCTCTGATTTACAAGTGTACCCAGCTCTAAGCTAGGGCTGTAAATTATTGTAATTAGGCGATCGCGTCTTTATACTTATCCTCAACCAGGCTTAAGTCGCGAGTGCTGGAGTTACTTTTTTTGTAGTCGGTGTAAGTATGTTTTATGTGTGAAATTAATGCTTTTTGGATTTCGGGGTCGTCAATTATCTTTATAGCTTTACTGAGAGACTCAATAAGGTGAACAGTGGTGATTAAATCTTCTTTGCAATAAAATCTAATTTTGTCACAAAAATGATTAAGAAATTCTATTTTTTTAGCAGGAATTATACTGACTCTTAATACATCACCTTCACTGTATTTATATACTTCAGCAGGTAGTCTTTGTGAGGCAGTTATAAGTGCTGAGCAAAGTTGATTAATGCACTCTGTGGCAGTGTAAGGGTCATTAACTCCTGGTGACAGAGCTCTTGCTGCTACCTCAATCAGTAAGTCAGCTGGGAAGTAAAAATCCTGTATTATAGAGCGCTGTTTCCCGAAAAAAAACTTGCTAGAGATCTCATCATCTAAGTTTGTTTCTTTAAATAAGTAACTGGCAATGGTTGTGCCTGGAAAAATAAACTCACCAGGTGAACAGTGAAGCTTTATAAAAGTATCATGCTCATTTGCAAGCTCAGTTAAAGAATCAATATCAGCGAACTTAAAAAAACCATTTTTGTTAATTATAACTTCTCGTTTATTTTTTTCAAACTCTTCAGGTATTTTTGCATACTCGTTACTTTTATTCTCACTTTTTGGAAAAGCCTTGTTTATTTTTTCAATGAGTTGTTCGCCAACTCTATTTACAGCATTTGTCATGCTTATAGTTTGCGGTACATGATGTACAAAATATATAAGCATTGAAACACTCAAAAGAGCTAAAATAATAGCCAGAAATATAGCCAGGTGAGGAATAAATGCCTCTGTTTTGTCAACACCGCCTGAAGCTTCGATTTTGCTATGTACAGTCCTTAATACTAAAACACAATATACAAAAGTTGAAACAAATGTCCCGAGAGTAAATTGATTGCCTCTATCGTTCATAAAGCCAGACAAAATCCTGGGGCCAATTTGCGAACTCGCATGTGCAACAGACAACAAAGTCATTGAGAAGGTAACACCGGCAACAGTAATCATTGAGCCTGCAATCGTTGATAATAAAGCACGTGCTCCATCGGGCTGGTTGAGAGTAATAAATTTAAGCTCCCTAAGCCAACTCACTGAAGTAAGTTGATCAAGCTCAACCATAACAATTGATGCTATAACCCCTAAAAGCGTCATAACGGCAGGAATAAACCAATAATTAGATTTTAAATTTATTATGAAATTAATAATAGCTTTTGGGGCTTTAAGTAGGTTTATTTTCAATTATACAATCCTGTGGCTTTTTTATCCGGTGCAAGCTCGAGGGGGCCGGCGGAGGTATGTAAGCCTGTCAAAAATATATTAATAAATAATTTAGTAACTGCAAATACAAGTGCGACTATAAATTTATTTTACAAAAAATGCCAGTTCCAATTAAAAAACTAAGCAAGTTAGTAACTACAAAACTAAATAAATTAAGACGAAGCCTAAAGTATTTATAGGTTTGATGGTACGAATTACAATCAAGTTGAGTGTATAATAAAACTTGTTGGGTAGTTATTTAGCCAGTAAAAATAATAACTTGAGCAACTAGTGCTTAATTAATAAATTTATTAAAATACTTTTTTCCAAAGTAACCAGGGGAGTGTCTAAGGGCAAAGTTTACCGGAACCCTACCCATTGATTTGGCATTTTTAAATACACCAATTTGCGATGTGTGCCCGGATAAAAACTTTACCTTTGCTTTCACCATATCTTCTAACAATATTTTATAGGCCATCGTTGAAAGGCCTTTACCTTGAATAGATTTATCAAATACAAATTCAGGGCCTGCTAATGGGCCAAACACGGGGTGCATATGAGTGTAGAAACCAAAATAACCTTTAACGGTCCCTCTTTTATTTTTTAAAATATATAATGAGCAGTCTTCCCTCTTGAGGACGCTTACTCTTTGGTTGTGCACCTGGTTTAACCAGCTCGCATTAGCTACAAACCAACCAAACTACGGGTTGCGCTTAAACTCCTTTCCTTCAATTAATTTAACAGCCTTCAAATCTTTTTTAGTGGCATTTGATAAGGAAAGTGAGCAACTTTCAAATTCAGTTATTGTCTTTTTATTTTTAATCAGACGCTGTAAGCAATCTTTTGGCGCCCCCATTTGTTGAATAGTATCAATATTAAAGCCGATTTTTTGCAATGAAGGAATCAGTTTTTTTAAATGGATTGGTAGCTGTATAAGCGAGTTTTCATTAATTAAAGGTGCAGACCTTTTCATTTGGTCGACGAGCCATTGCCCAGGTTTAATACCACCAGTACAATTAACTCTCCCTACGATCATTGGTATGTCTTCAGTGAGGTTAAATTTTGTGACAATAACAAAGCCATCAAGTTTATCGCCCGTGTAGTGGTAATACCAATTCCATCAAATAATGCCCTAAATTACTCACCATTTTCATTCATTTTTAAATTTTGTTCAGGTCAAGAAATCCTCTACTTAGCCTTGCTAGGCCTGCGGTTTCTTTCAATCACAAAAATTAAACTTAAATAAAACTGAAGACTAATTTAGGGCATTATTTAATGGGATTGGTATAAGTAAAAACACCACACTTTATAGCACCATGTATAAAATTTATGAGTTCTGCTTTTAAAGATTTTTTTGAGATTAAATGTTTTTTGTATAAGCTAGCTTTTAAAATTGTTTTGTATTCTAGATCAACAATATCATTTATTAATTTTTTATTAACTCTAATTAAGCTCATGGTGTCCTTACTTTAAATTTTAGCCTTTGGTTTCTTGTTTTTGATAACAGGCTTTTTCTTAGCTTTAGCTAAGATCTCTATATAAAAAGACTCTTCATTGTTGGTAAAATAATCACCAATTTTAGCTGAAATATCACCAACGCGAATAAACTCTGCACTTTCAGTTGTAGTGCCGATCTTGCAATCAAAGGCCCAGTAATCAAGCTCGTCTTCCAGCTTTTTTCTTCTTTCACGGGCTATGTATTTGTTTACTTGGTGGCGTATAATATCTAAATTTTGTTCACGCTTTTTTTTCGGTTCACTGAACTTAAAAACTTTTTTCATTTTAGAGCCTTTATTTATAAAAGCCGATTTACCAAAACACTGAATCTAGGCTTTATTTCCCTCTTTAGACCTCAATTATACTGAAAAACCAACAAATATTTCATAACTTGTGAAAAGTAGGTGGCTTTATTGAAAAATATGCTATGTAAAGGCCTATGGATAATAAATTTGCAGACTTACCCTTGAAAACAGAACTTATAGAGACGCTCAAAGACTTAAAGTATTCTGAAATGACTCCCATTCAGGCTTTGTCTCTGCCAAAGTTGCTAAATGGTGTTGATGTCATTGCTCAAGCAAAAACAGGTTCAGGTAAGACAGCTGCTTTTGGCCTAGCTATACTAAATAAAGTGAAGGCCTCAAACAGTGATGTTCATGCCCTAGTTTTATGCCCGACAAGAGAGTTGGCTGAGCAAGTAGCAATAGAATTAAGACGACTGGCGCGTAAACTAGCCAATGTTAAAGTGCTTACATTATGTGGTGGGTTATCTGAGTCTGTTCAAGAAAAATCATTGTCTTTAGGGGCACATATTGTGGTGGGCACTCCAGGGCGAGTTTTACGACTGTTAGAAAAAAATATTCTACACGTGGACAGTATGAAGGTTTTTACATTAGATGAAGCCGACCGCATGTTAGATATGGGCTTTCACGATGATATTTTAGAAATAGAAAGTTATTTACCTAAAAAAAGGCAGAGCCTTTTATTTTCTGCCACATACCCAGATGATATAATTAGCTTAAGTAAAGAAGTTCAGAGAAAAGCCATTGAAGTGAAGGTAGACACTGAGCACAGAGCCGATGAAATTAAACAGGTCTTCTATGAAGTGACTCCCAAACAAGACAAAAATGATTTCTTATATAAAATATTAGGACATTACCGTCCCGACAGAAGCATTGTTTTTTGTCGTACTAAAAAAGACTCCTACGATGTGGCAAAATTTTTAGCAGCTCGAAAAATTTTAGCAGATTGTATTAACGGAGATTTAGAGCAAAATGAACGTACAGCAGTCCTAACTAAATTTAAAAATAAAAGCTTATCGGTTTTAGTTGCAACAGATGTAGCCTCTCGTGGAATTGATATTAAAGAGTTAGCAGCGGTTATTAATTACAATATGCCCACCGACGTAGATGCATATATCCACAGGATAGGGCGTACAGGACGGGCCGGTCACAAGGGCTTAGCATTTAGTTTTTTTACCCCTAAAGAGCAATTTAAAATTGATGAGATCTGTGAGTTTTTAGATGAACAAATTCCGGTTAAAGACCCAGCAGAAATTCCATTCACTAAAAAGTTTGATTTGCAGCCTCCAATGGAAACTCTATTTATTAGCGGTGGTAAAAAAGATAAGCTCAGGCCAGGGGATATAGTAGGGGCAATCATTGGCGAAGCTAAAATTGATGCCAAGGGCATTGGTGATATTAATGTATTGAATATTTTAAGCTATGTAGCAATCCGTCGAGACCTTGTAGAAACAGTGATTCAAAAACTCTCTGTGGGTAAAATTAAAAAAAGAAAGTTTAAAGTGGGCCGCGCTTAGGCCTTCTATTATTTCAAAATTAGATATCTTCAATGGGGATGTGATTGAGTATCTATATTAATATAGCCTTAGGTATAGAAAATATTTTTTAATTTAATTGCAATAAATCATCCTTGTGAATTGTCTTAATTATGAGACATTAAATACTACAAAGGAGATCAATATGTCGAATATGAAATTATCAGTAAAAGCATTTGCTATGACAGCCCTAGCTTACGGCTTAACAAGTCAGGCGAATGCCAGTAAAACTACTAAGAATGTAGAGGTTATAAAGCCTAAAAAAGCCAGTTCATTTCCATCGTCAGTCTACAAGCCCATGCCTGGTGAGATTATTGTAAAATGTGCTGGTATTGCTAAAAAAGGCCAAAATCATTGTGGGGCTAATGGTCACTCATGTGGTGGTAAAGCCAAGGCTGATTTTGATAAAAATGAATGGGTTTATGTTCGTAAAGAAGTTTGTGACGTAACACCTGGCAGGGTAGTAGGTAAAAAACGTGTGGTTAAAGGTTAATGAACCATGATAAAATTAAGGGGGTCGGCCTTAGTCTCCGGTTCCCTCATTTTAATGAGGTTTTAAAGTTTAAACATAATGTTCCTTGGTTTGAGGTTATTGCAGATGATTTTCTTATCAAGGGGCCTCATTGGCAAAAGTTGATGAAGCTAAGAGAAAAAAAACCTATTGCTATGCATTCGATCGGTATGAATGTTGGCGGAGTAGATCCATGGGATGAAGAGTATTTAAAGAAACTAAAAGAAACCTATTCAATTTTTCAGCCGGAATGGATTTCAGACCATCTATGTTGGTCCTCATATGGCAAAAATTATCACCACGATTTACTGCCTATTCCAAAGACAAAAGAAGGTTTGATTAATGTGGTTGAGCGCATTGAACACCTTCAACATTACTTTTCAAGGCCACTGGTACTTGAGAACATAACTCAATATATTGATTTTAATAATTCAGACTACTCAGAGCTCGATTTTATAAAAGAGGTTGTAAAGCGCTCTGGCTGCTATTTACTATTAGATATAACAAATGTGGTTATAAATCATAAAAATAGAAATGAAGATTATGATTTGTTTTTACAAAATTACCCCATTGAAAGCGTTAAGCAGTTTCATCTTGCCGGAGGGGTAATAAGCCAACAGGGCGTAATAATAGATACTCATACTGAAAGCGTTGGTTCAGATGACCTAAATGCATTATTTAAAATATATAAGAAGGGGCACATAATACCTGGTGTAATTGAAAGAGATGGCAATCTCCCAAGTTTTATTGATTTAAATAGTGAAAGAATTAATGCTATCGAGGTCATTAATGAACTATGAGCAAATTATTAAGAAACTATCTCAAGAGCTCCTGAGACTAGATGGGACTAGTGTGGAGTTAACCGAAATAATATCGTCAAAATCTATCAATAGGTTCGAAATTTATAAAAAAAATTATTTGCATTTAGTTTTTGGTAGGTTGTCAGAGGATTTTCCAGGTACTAAAAAATATATAGGAGAAAATAACTTTTATTTTTTTGTACAAAAATTACTTAAAGAAAAAGGACTAACGTCGCCCTATATTTTTGAAGTTTCAAAGCAGTTTAAAAAGTTTATTATTGAATCAAATGAATCTCAAAATGATAGCTTACTTACTGAGCTTGTTAAAGTTGACTTAATGTGGTCGCAAAGTCTTGATGGAGAAATTGAGGTTCCTTCTGGTTTGCTTGAGTACTGGCAAGGTTTGATGACTGGAAATGATTTAAATAAAATTATTAATTTTGATATTATGGTAAAGCTAAAAGTATTTGACTATCAAGGTGAGCAAGCCTTTCAGGTTGTAAGGTAAATATATGTTTGATGAAAAAAAGCTGAATGAACTTTATCGTTACTCATATGCACTGACTAATGGGGCGGATCAGGCGTTTGATCTAGTACATGAAACTATTTTAAGTATGAATGGAAAATTGATAATTAATAAAGTTGCTTATGCAAAAAAGAGTATCCGAAATAAATTTTATAATATGCATAAGCGAGACAGCAAGAGTACAGGTTTGCAAGGCCACAATCTTAACCACGAAAGTAAAATTGACTGGGAAGAAATTATAATTTCTAGGAATGAGTTGAAGGCCAGGCTTAGTATAATTAAGCCAAACGATAGAGAGCTTTTATATAATATTTTTGTCGAAGAATATACTTACAAAGAAGTTGCAAGGAATGAAAAAGTGCCGATTGGAACTATATTAGCCAGGGTTCATCGCTTAAAGATTTTTTTTCAAGAGGAGGAGGTTAAATGAGTTTTCAAGATGATTTTAAAAAGTTTTATCAAGATAAAAAACTAAGTGCACAGCAATTAGAAAAACTAAGTAATATACAAGAAAGTAAGATAAAATTATTTGTGAACTTATTAAAGCCAGCTTTGGTTGGAGCAATTGCAGCTGTAGTAATCATATTTACATATAATAACTTTATCTTAGAGCCTCTTGACCGTATATCTAAAGAAGTGGCTTACAATCACCTTAAAAATATGCCACCAGAGGTTTTAACTTCAGACTACAAGATTATGAATGATGCCTTAGATAAATTAGATTTCCCTATACAAAACTATAATGAAATTGCCTCTAATAAGGTAGCCGAAGGCGCCAGATACTGTTCTATACTTGGCAAGATAGCCGTTCAAATAAAGCTGAAGGACATTAAAACAGGTAAAGTGGCGACCCTTTATCAATATCGCCCTGAGGATCAGTCAATACTTTCTAATCAAAATATTATTAAGAAAGTTATAGGTAAAACTTCAATTTCTATGTGGAAAAAACAAGGTATAATATTCGTTCTGGCGCAATAGCTTTGTATTGAGAAGTGCCAAAATAGTTCAAGTGTATTTAGCAATTAGTATTTAGTAGCATTTTGTAATTTGGAAATAAAAAAAAGCCATATCAAAATTGATATGGCTTTTTTATTTATCAGTTGTGATACAAGTTATCTAATTTTAGATAAAAACCTAGGGTCTACCACTAACTTTCTAACGCCATGAGCGTGATCTTCTTTAAATACATTACTTTCACACCACTTATGAAGGGTGTTAATGTCTAATGTTTTACATTTTGGTGAAACACTCCAGTTAACTTTAAAGGGCGAGCAAGTTTTATTGTTATATTTAGGTCCAGTTGTAGAGCCTAAAAATTGAACTGCGCCAGTTCTACTAGGCAAATATTTTGCTTGGTGAAGGCCATCAACTTTTCCTTTGTATTGGTATCTAGAAAAATTAGTGGCTTTAGGGTCATTAACTAATAAAAATACCTGTGTTTCAACTCTTAAAACGGGGTCTTTGCATGTATCTGCTAAGCATGCACCTAAGGTTGGGCCAGGTGTAATGTCACAGCTTGAGTGAACCCAATGAATTTCAACAGTATCACCTGGTGCAATTCCTTTGCAGGCTCCAGTTACAGGCTTAAGTTGAGCTTCAGTTAAACTAGAAGTATTGTTACATGCGTAACCGCCGTCTTGCTTGTCGCCTTTGAACATCGAAAACTCAGGGCCCTTATTTTCAGCATTTTTATGAAAATGTATATTACAAAGGTTCATCTTAGAAAAACTTGGAGCCGCTTTAAATGTAATAGGGTTGCTCCCAACTTTAGAAGAAATATCTCTAGGAGTTTGTGGTCCCGAAACCTCGCAACTATTTACATCTTTAACTTTGTTTGTGGCTTCTTCTTTAGATGTATTTGAGCAAGCAGCGAGTGTGGTGATTAGTAGTATAATAAAAATTTTATTCATAATTTTTCCTTTGTAATAGGGGTTTATAGGTATGGCTTTATAATTAAGGTATATAAATACTTAGTTCAAGATAATTAGGCGTAATCAACACACTGTATCGACTAATAATAAACAGTTTTAATTTGCTGGTTGAGGCGTTTTGTCTAATGAAGTTGCAGTAAGGCTTACACAGTATAAAGAAAATATTAACTTTGGTATTAGGCTGGTTAGCTATGTAAGTGAACTAAAAAATATAGTAATTTGCGCTACTACTTGAGAAGTAGATCATAGAATACACTGCTGTCCGGTAGAATTGTAATAATATCATATTGTTAACTCCTCTCTTGTAAATGATTCCCAGCGACAATCACCTGGAGAAGTGCTCTGTTGCAGACTTACTTGAATTAATGCAGACCTTATCAAGCGAAGTAGCTCCCATAAAGT
>Ga0209187_1001194_pt1 | contig 32689 bp, 35 predicted proteins | sample BantaG_FD_187430 | JGI IMG/M metagenome (GOLD analysis project Ga0209187, IMG submission 187430) | Marine algal microbial communities from Bantry Bay, Ireland - BantryBay_4 metaG (SPAdes) (version 2) | ecosystem: Host-associated > Algae > Red algae > Unclassified | place: Bantry Bay, Ireland...
GAGGGTTTTTCCCAATAAGTCGCCTCAATACCCATCGTCGAACCAAAAGTAATCGTGACCGCACAAGTGTCCATCAACGCATACGAATCAACCTCGCTATCGGGCGGCAGCACCGTCAAATTCGGATAATCCAATGCCTTGATGCCACGCACTTGCGAGTTATCGACTGTACCAAGATTGGGGTGTACGCGGAGGTAAAAATGTACGTTTGGGTCGTCGGCAAATTGCTCAGCGAGGTAGGCGATGCCGGCATTTTGATCTGCAAAATATGGGTTTTCCCAACCTTCGAGGGCTTTACATTCGTCTTCCGAAGTATTGAAAATGACGATGTTGCGCTTCGTAGGGTCGAAGCCTTCGGGCAACGTATTTTTTTCTTGGTCGTTGATATAGACATACCAATTTTGTGGTATGCCTTTCCGTCGCTGCATGTACCATTCGTCGGCTTTCGTTTGGCGGTATTCGGGGTCGGCTTCTTGCCAGTAGCGGTTGATTTCTTTATAATTATATTCAAAATCAAATGGGGTCGAATTTTGGTATAAAATGTATTTCGATAGCGTGCCACCACGCTCATGCACGATGTACGGAATATTCATTTGCTCGGCAATCTCTACTACAGGACGCTGCTCTGCAAATCGCCCATTGAAAGTGATTATTTTTTCTATTTTTAATTCGTTTAAATAATGTTTTAAATTCAAATAGACATTAATCGCCATGCGAATATTCGTCTCGATACGTGTGCCGTATTTCTCACTATCCAATTCAAAATCGCGCGTCTGTGTTATCATCGAACTCGCTACGCCTCGCCCTATTTTTATCCCCTCAAATTCGTATGCCAACAAATTTTCTAATTTAGAAAAATGAGGAATTTCGACTTTATACGCCTCGTCAAAATGTCGTAAATCGTGAATATTTCCTTTTGGTATGCCGATTTTGGATAAGCCATTGTAGGCGCGGGATTGGCACTTGGCGCATTTCAATAAGTCGTGTCGCTTGTTGAACATGCACGCTTCTAATACACGTCCGCATTTGAGTACGTGCAAGGTGTTGCCCTCGTCCATTTCGTTTTTCATCAACTCTAATTGAGTCTCAAACAAGCGAGTGCCGAAGGAATAGGCAGAGTAAATTAATGTATTCATTTTGACGGTGAACGGTGGACGGGGTTAACGTGAATAGAACGCGGATTTTTGTGGATTGGGCGGATGGTGTGGATTTTTTTTATGATAAAAAACACTAATGCCACTTATCTATAAATTTCATCAAACTCTTCAATAGTAACGATATTGATTTCAGGAAATTCTAAGTCTTTCAATACTTTGAAATGCTTGTCATTTGAGATTAGATATTGTGCTTGTGCTACAATGTAACAATCCGCGAACTTATTGTCGTCTTCATCATTTGGGATTAAATTGAAATTAAAGTGAATTTGGTATTGCTCTACAAACGGATAGACCGAAAGGAAATTGGTTATATTTTCAGCGACCTCTACACCGTTCTTCTCTTCAAGTATTTCATTGTACTCCAATAAGATTTCATTGGAAATACATAGAATCAAATCTCCATTGATAATGGCATCAAATAACCACCGATAAGGGGATTTTTTGCCAACCATTGAGATAACGATATTTGTATCAACTACTACTCTCACGACGGTTGTGTTCATTTGCCCAATTGACCATGTCCCGTTCAGTCAAGCCTTTTTCTTCCCATACTTTATCCATTGCTTCGGTTGCTTTTTGTGCAAAGTATTTTCCTAATAACAGCTTGATTTCACGTAATTGTGTGTCAGGTACGTTATTCGCGTAGATTTTGAGTAATTCCAATTGGACGTTACTCATTCCAGATGTTTGTTTTGTTATCATCTTTAATTTTTTTGCAATTTAGTGTTTTTTCTATTAGCAATCAAATAACGGCGAACAGCTAACGTGAAATAGTACACGGATTTTTGTAGGTTGGGCGGATGGTGCGGATTTTTTTATGATTTTCGTAAAAGTGAAACCTTATGTTTTTTCATCACTTTTTCTAATGTATAAGTTCCATCGCAAAGCGTATATTTTTTGAACATATCTTCATTGATACTAAGTTCTGATATTTGAGTGAGGTTGTAAAGTATTTTGTTTAAACGGCTTTCACTTGATGTTATATTTCCAATATTTTTGAAAATTTGTTTGTTTGGAAAATCCCAAAACTCTTTGCCTTCAAATTGCCAAATTGTGATGCGGCAATTTGGAAATGTCATTGAACTACCTCCGGGTTTGGTAGCTAAAGTCCAAGCCGAAGTGACGATACATTCAAAGGTGTACTTCTCAGTCGGATGCGTAAATTTTAAATGTACACCTTCATGGAGTACGACATAGCTTTGGATAATCGGATAAGCCGCAATTTTATCCACCAATTTGAAGGTTTCGGAGAGTTCCTTTTCGTACACCGGAAAATTTAATCCATGATGCGATTGCGGATTGAGTAAGGTCAAAAGGCTGGTTTCCAATGATTTTTTTACATCCTCGCTGACCGTTACGCCGAGTCCGCTATATCGACTGACGAATTTCCCCCAAAGGTAGGTCAGCGTATGCGGCTTTCCCTCGAAAATACGTATTACTTCTTCGGGCAGTCTGTCTTTGATGAGTTTTTCGATTTCTTTTCGCAGGTAATTTGAACAGGCAGGGTAATCCTTTGTTTCGTAGTATTTTGTAGCTTTTTGCAGATAATTTTCTGAAGGGTCAATAACAACAGGCACATCAAATGCCCCTTGTTTGCCCACATACATCTCTATCGTTTTCCAATGCTTCTCTCCAAGATGTTTTTTTGCTACTTCAAACCAACTTCGGTCATAAGTCGTCATAAAAATCTGATACTCCGTAAATTCCTCTTGGAGAATCTTCAGCAAGGGAAGGCGATTGCCCATGTCTAAGCCGATGAAGATGTCGTCGAGTACAAGGATTTTGAATTGTGGCGGTATAAATACGATTTTGAGTGAAGCCAAATACATACACAATGCCAATGCAGACAATCGCGCTTCATTGAGAAACATATCATAACGCTTGCCCACTAAAGGTTGTCCGAAAAACTTAACTTTGAGTTCGATTTCATGACCAACTACACGCTTGCCTCTTTTATCAACATTAACTTTATCAAAAGCAATTTCAATATTGTGTTCAAAATAATCTTGAAAGAAGATATTAACCTTGTCGGCTAATTCCCCTAAAAAACCATTGAGTCCGTTATTAAAATTATCAAGTAATTCATTTTTAACGATTTTATACCTCGTTGTTCGCCTGTCCCAAACTTCATTGATAACTTCCCAATCTTTGCCAAATGTTCGTCCGGTTTCAGAATTGATATGATGTGGAAGCACGGTATTTATCAACAAATCGAATAAATCCGGTTTGTTTTCATCCTTCTTACTCACATACATACGCAAGAGGCGTTTATAGGTAAAAAACGGATTGTATTTGTGCGTATCTTCAAAAATGGCATTTCGTCTATCTATGCTATTGCCACTGTAACGATAAGTGCTGCCGTCACTCAACTGAATACTAACAGCCGCGTCAGTCGCATCAAAAATATTGGCTTCAATATCACGTGGACCAACCGAAGCGGCGCAAAAATCGCGCAGGGCAGCATACAAAGAACTTTTGCCGCTGCCATTTTCGCCATATATCAAGAGGTTTTGGTTATTGGTCTTGACGAGTTGCGTAGCGTGAAACGCCCGAAAATTGTGCAGCGTGATTTGGCTGATTTTCATATTGAGTTGATGGTGCTTTTGTGAATAATTCGGATTTCGGGAACGCTATCTATATAATACAATCGCTGACCAAGCGGGTGGTCGGGCTTGTGATACTCCGCATAGATGCGCCTGATGTGTGCGAGTTTTTCGTCGGGTGCAAGGTGGCAGGGCAAAGCCGGAATCTCACGAATATATTGCAACACATCCTTCTTCGCCGCTTTCAAACTCTCCTCAAAATACAACTCATACACCCCACCATTAATCATGCTTTCAAAATAACTCGCCATTATCTTGTCCACTGCCGTCTCCAATAGCGACTCATGCGACTTCAACCACAATACATAATCTACCAATATCTCGAAGGGCTTTTGGGCGGCGAGAGAAATTTCAGGCAAAATAATTTTCTTCACAAATACCTTTTTATATTCGTAATATTCATGTGCACGACTGTAACCGATGCATCGGATATAAAAATCGGTCACATGAGAATTGAGTACCGCCAATACATACTTGATACTTATATTCTCATCCGAAATTGTCAACAAATTAGAAGGGGCATTGATGTAGCTACCTTTTTCGTCATAAGCAAACTTTGGATGTTGATTGAGATTCCCCCATATTATTTTTGGTTTTTTAAAATCCTCATAATACGCAATAGCATCTTGCGTTTCAAACCATTTATTTGAGGTCTTTTTACGACTGCCTTTTCCTCCTGATTGGTCTAAACGTGTTTTTCCGAAGGAAAGTAAATGCTCTTTGATTTCAGGATATTCATCAATATCTAATTTTAATACAGGTAATGTAGCAACTAACCACAAATCAGCAAAATTAGCTTTCCATTCTTTAATGTCTTCTCCGCGTAGAAGTGGTTTAATAATTTCAGCATTTCTCGGGGCGGCTTTGATGAGTCGGTCTTTGATTTTGGCAGGAATAATAAATGCAGAGTTATAGCCTGTTTTAATCCCGTAATTTATTTTGACCAAATTTTTAATAGGATTTCCTTGTTGCTCTATATGTTTTTTTATTCTAAAATCATCTTTACTTAAAATGACCCATTCCTGTTTAGAAAAAGGCTTAAAGTGAATGGAATTTTGTTGGATATATTCTTCTATACTATTTTTTTTCGGGTCAAAATCTGTTTTAAATTTCGTGGCGAGGGTTTGCCTTTGATTATTTTGACGAGAAAAAATAAGGATATTGGTATCTACGGTCGCGCTTTCAAAATTTTGTAATTTACCAAAATCAATCACTTGTATGGGATTGGTTTTTTCTGCAAAATAGGCGCGTGTTTTTTCGCCGTATTCTGCCCGCATCCATTTATTGGAAGTGATAAAACACAGTGAACCTCTTTTTCGCAGTAATCTATTTCCTTTTTCATAAAACAAACAATACACATCGCCTCTACCTGCGTAAGTTTGGAAATTTTGTTCTTTGAGTGGTTTTTGGTTGTCACGTCCGAGTTTTTGAATTTGAACATAAGGCGGATTGCCGATAACCAAGTCAAAGCCGCCGTTCTGCGTCCACACTTCCGAGAAATGTAATTTGAAATCAAAATTAATCTTATAATTGAGAAATGACTCGGCAGAATCTAGAAGCTGTCTGATTTTCGGGTTGATTTGATCGCGCAATTTCTGTTTTTTATTGTGATTCGTTTCTTTAAAAAATTGTTGTTTGAGGACTTCGAGTTCTCTTTCAACCTTGACATCTCGCACCGTATCTTCGGGCAGTCCTACCAGCGAATTTCCACGCACAATTTTATAATCCAAATTCGGTAAGGGTTCGATATTATCATAATCTTCCTCATCTACAATCATGGAAAGCCACAGGCGCAGCCTTGCGATGTCGATAGCGGAGGCATCAAGATCCACGCCATAGATGGAGTTTTGGATGGCGTGTCGTTTGAGGTGATAAGGGCTTTGTGCTTGCGGCAACTTGTGCGCGAGTGCGCGACGTGCGGTGACAATCTCATTGAGCATGCCCACCGGAAAAGCACCCGAACCGATGGCAGGGTCGCAGATTTTGATGTCGGCGAGGGCTTGGTCGAGTTCGGCGGCGTGGTCGTAGATGGTTTCGGGGACTTGGTAACTATACGTCTCGGTGGCTTTGCCTTTGGCGGTGACGGTGCTGTCGTTTTCGGCGGCAAGGTGCCCATTGCGGATAAATGCTTCGAGGTCGGCAAGGGGAATTTTGATGTCGTCGTGTTGGAGTTCGAGTTTGTAATTGCCTTTTTTGTTGGTCGTGCTGCCAAATATATTGAGTTGCTCCGAGTCAAGGGCTTGGTGACTTGCGGCGTAGCTGTTGATGTGTTGGTCAAGGTAATAAATGAGGCTTTGCCGGCACATATAATGCACGATTTCGCGGGGTGTGTAGTACGCGCCTTTGCCTTTTCGCTCGTTGATTTCGAGCATATTTTCAAATACTTTTCCAAGCATTTCAGGGTCTATCGCGACTTCTTTTTCGAGGGGTTCGTCTTCTTTTATCGTAAAATTGTATCGGTCAAATACATCGAGTATGCCCGTGCCTCTATCGCCGCCTTTGAGGGATTCCATGTTTCTGAATAGGTCGTTGGGCAGTTCGGTTACTTGGTTTTTCCTCTCGTGGTCGGCTTCAAATAATCCGCCGTTGAGGAAAGGCACTTTGCAGTCAAGTTCCTCAAAGTAGTATTTGGTATTTTGGTCATTATGTTCTTTCGCAAGTCCTTTGTAAAAAAGATGGCAGAGAAAATCTGCGTAATAGTTTTGCTTGTTTTCGTTGAGTGCTGCGAATTGATTTTGGAGATAACGTTTGTTTCCCTCACCCATTTTTTGGTCTTTGGCAGCCCCAAGCCAACCTTTTTTCTGAATAAAATAAAGGAAAACAATTTGTCCGAGTAGTTTTTTGACAAATTTGGTACGGGCTTGTTCATCATAACCAATCTTCTCCAAATCATCTTTGAGAATTTTAATGGTACGGTCAAAAAGGTTTTTGTATTCGTGGAAAAACTCGTCCGTTACCTTCTCTACGCTAAAGGTACTTTCGATGCTATGGTCGTCGGTTTTTTCCTGCGCGACGAGCGGACGAGCGTAGTCGTTGACGAGCAAGGGCAGGAGTTGGGTTTGTGCGGTGTGTGCGCTTTCATTTTCGCCCACCAAAAAAGAATAGCGTCGGGCGGGGCTGAGGATTTCGCGAGTGCTGATGTTGCCCCTTTTGCTGCGGCTTTCTTCGTAGTCGATTTTGACGAAGGAGAGTCGCCAATCCGTGCCATTATCTTCTTTGGAATAAAAAGCGACGAGGGCGTATTGTTTGTCGCCGAATTTTTTGAGTCGATTGACGACAAAATTACGCAAGGCGGTGCGGGTGCGCTCCAATTTGGCAACTTCGGTGACTTGCACCATGAGGATGTCCATGGCTTCGCCTGTCGGGTCGGTGTATTTGCCGATGCGCCGATAGTGCGATACGTGTGCGCGATAGGCTTCGGGAATAAGAACGCCACTGTAGGTATCGTCCTTTTCTTCAAATTTGTGTACCAATTCGCGCACCAAGTCTCCGAAGGCTTTGGGGTCAAAAGCGGCTTCGAGTACTTTGCCGATGTACTTTTTAGCTTGTTTTTTTTGCATGATGTTGAACCTTTCTTTAGGTAAGGTTTTCCATTAATTTTGCCAAGTCGTCAAGATTTCGACGAGTATTCCAAATGATGAGTATTTGTATAGCGTCATCCGTAATTTTGCAAATCAGCCGGAAGGTTTTGACTTTCTTTGAACGGATATTTTCAAATTGGGTAGGTTGTCCCATATAGGGTTGGGTAGTCAGTAATTCGGCTGCCTCGTTGAAGAGTCCATTAAGTTTTCGACTGTAATTTTTGGAGCCATTTCGCTCATTCCAATACTCAAAAATTTCTTTTTTTCGCGCTTGAGCAAATTGAGTCCAAATTAGTCTTTTAGCCATTCTTCGGTTTGTTTTTGAGCCGCTTTGTGCGTCAAGTATTTTCCTTCAACTATTTGTTGTTCAGCAATTTGTACTTGCCGGATTTGCGTTTCGTTTAATTCATAAATAGCTTCATCCTCCGAGTCCATTCTTACCAATTTGCGTATTTCTGCAAGCAAAGAATCGCTCTGTGTTTGTACAATAGTTTGTATCAGTTCTAATTTTAATTTGCTTGTATTCATGCTGATTATTTTCATTCAAATTTACATAAAAAAATAGTGTAAAACAAGTGGATAAAGGTGCGCCTGTAAAGTCATCGGTACGGGGTTTTACGCTTTGATATATCCCGACAGAATGACTTCTTTTTTGGTTCGGGCTTTTGAGTTGCTTTCGTAGGTTTGGGTGCTTTTGATGTGTGTACGCAGGACTTGGAGTATTTTTGGCGGCTCGCTTTCTTTTTGAATGTCGTTTCTGATTTTTTGTGCGGTTTTTTTGGCAATGCTACCGTTTTGCAACATTGCTTTGATGGTTTTCAAATACTCGTCGTCGCTATCCGTAAAGCCTTTGTAGGCTTTGAAGGTCTTAGTTTTTAGTCGTTTTTCGATATAGTCAATATTCGTTTTTCCGCCCAATTTAGTTTCGTCTTCGCTTTGTATACTATCGAGTTCAAATCGTGCTTTGTTGGAGGTCAGCATATCAAAATATATTTCGGAAGGAACATGGATGCGCAGTTCTTCGGGTTCGGATTTGAGTTGACGAACGGCATCAAAAAAAGTAATTTCACGGGCTTTTCCGGTTTGGTATTCGTAGAATTTTTTGAGTTTGCCAAGTCGGAAAAAAGTAATCAATTGGTCGTCCGTAGCATCAGGTTTATGCTTGCCGGAACGGGCTTTTTTAGGTAGTTTTTTTATTTTTTCAAATAACTCAGGGTCATTATCGCGGATATTTCTCATCAATTCGAGGTAGCGAAGTTCGGAGTCTTCATTTTGGTCGTCATCATAGCTTTTTTTGCTGTTGAGCGTATCAAAAAGTTCCTGACTGCCGACCTGTTCGCCTTCCGAAAGATACTTGGCATCCTCGCCGAGTATGTCGTGAAACATTTGGATTTTGTTGGTAATATTCGTCTCCAATCCCAAGTGTGCGTCTGCCTGCGTAGTGGGAAAAAAATTGAAAATAAATATTTGTTGGTGTGCCGTACCAAGTCGATTGACACGCCCTGCCCGTTGGAGTACGCGCGTAGGATTCCACGGAAGGTCGTAATTGATGAGGATGTTGGAACGATGTAGGTTAATACCCTCCGCGAGTATATCCGTAGTGATGAGGATGCGGATATCTTTGGCTTTTTTCTTGGCGCGTGGGTCGTAATTATTGAGGATGATTTCTCTGGCAACGTGTTGTTTTGAAGTCAATTTGAGGTTGGTATGTCTGCCGCCTTTGCTGGAATAAAACATGACTTTTTTGGGAAATGTTTGCACCAAATTTTCATACAAATAATCGCCCGTTTCTTTTGATTCGGTAAAAATAATAAGGCGTTGATTTTGTAGAATGGGGTTGTTTTGAAGTTCGGTTTGGAGTTGGTCGAGTTTGGGGTCTTGGTCAACACCTTTCCACAGGTCGCGGATGTTTTTGAGCAATTCAAGGTCGTGTTTGAGGTCGCGGATGTAATCTCCATTGAAATCTGCCGCGAAATATTTGTTGGCTCTTTCCTCAGAAACGGCTTTTTCGAGTTTTTCAATATCATCCTTATCCAACAAGTCAAATACATTTACCTTTCTACTAATATAAATAGTACCGGATTGGTACATCTGAATGAATCTTTCGTAAGACACAATGAACCGCCCGATACTTTGCCGAAAGGCAAAAAACGAACTTTCCAACCGCTTTACCAAGATGCCTTTCATAAATCCGCCGACATTGCGCTGTTGTTGTTTTTCAAATTCGGTCAATTGTTTATTGCCTGCATAATACAACAAAGGTGTGTATCGTGCATACCGAAATTGGGCTAAAATCTGAATAGTACGGCTAAATATTTGCTCTGTTTTTCCTTTAAATTCGTAGATAATACGTTGAGGGTCTTGCACTTCAGGAAAGAATAGGTTTTGTTGTTCGATGTCATTTGAAAAATAGGTCAACACATCCCTACGTGTACGTCGCACCATGACGTATTGCAAGATTTTGTTGCGAATTTCATCCGATACTTGCGTAATCATCTCCCTATATTCGGGCGTATCTTTCTCCAAGTCAGCAAATTGTTTTTGAAGTGTTTTGAAGAATTTTTCGAGATTCGGAACGCCCGGAATAGACGAATTGCGAGGTGCTTGGAAGAGTTTGAGTTGGGCGTAGATATCCTCAATTTTGTTGTTGAGTGGTGTCGCTGTCACCAAAATAATTTTTTTCCCTCTGCAAATATTGAGCAAATCAGCGTATCGTTGGGTGCTTTCATTTCTAAAACGGTGTGCCTCGTCTATCACGACATAATCCCACTCGTCGGCAGCATTGTTGGTGAGTTTGTCGAGTTTGCCGAGCGATTCTACTTTGGCAGGCACTCTGAAATCCATAAGGCTTTCCTCCCAATATTGCACCAAAACAGGCGGACAGATGACCAAAATTTTTCCACGCAATTGTTGCAGCAATTGCGCCGCAATAAAGGTTTTGCCCAAGCCCACCACATCCGCAAGAAAAACGCCATTGTACTCGTGGAGCTTTTTGTATGCCTGTCGCACGGCTTGTTGCTGATATTCGAGTTTCATAAAACCTTCGGGCAGGAAAGGGTTAAAAAGTGCTTCTAAATTAATGTCTTCTTCGAGGTATTCGTAAATCAATTTAAGATAGAGTTCGTATGGCGTAATGGTATCGTTGAGCCACGATTTTTGCTGGACAGTCTGTACAAAATCTTCGGAAATATCCACGCTATTTTCCCACAAACTTTCAAATTGGTCAAGGGCAAATTTTACATCTTTACTATCTTTTAGTTGTACATTAAATTCTCGATTTGCTACTAAACCCGAATAAGAAAAATTGCTGGAACCGGTAATCACGCTGCCATAATCGCGGTCATCGTCTTTGTAGCGACTGATATAAACTTTCGCATGGAGATTGCGCGAAGGGAAAGCTCTAAATTCAAGTTTTTTGCCATTATTATTGTTTTGAAGGTCGGTAGTTTTGTCTTTGCAGTCCGTTTGGAGAAATTCTATAAATTTGAGCAAACCGGTTTCAAGTTGTTGGTCTGGTTCATTGGTGTGTTCTATTTCTTGTAAAATCTGTGCTTCAAATTGTATTTTTATACTGGCTTGTGATTCAAAATCTGCCGTTGCTTGGTGTTGGTAATTTTTGATGTTTTGATAAGCCGTTTCGTCAATCCCCAAGCCAATCAAAATGCGTGTTTTTTCCAGCCCTTCAATCGAATCATATAATTGATAAAAACCACTCACCCGAAAATAGCCCACCAAAACATCAAAGTATTTGGTGTCTGCCAAAGTACGCTTGAATCGGTTCAATAGACTTGAACCTTCTTCATTGGTGAAGAAAGTTGCGTCTGTTTTATTCGTTTCCGACGCTGTATCTTTTATTATTGCTTCTGACATAATGAGTTGGGATGGTTCTTTTATGAATTATGAAATTTTGAGGGTAAGTTCAAATTGGTGAAGAATGGAACGCGGATTTTTGCGGATTGAGCGGATGACGCGGATTTTTTTTTATGATTGAAAAAAATGATAATTAACGAATTAGAATATTCAAAATTCATTCATTCAAAATTATCTTTCAAATGAATAATTTGATATTCACCGTAAGTTTTGATGACTTCAAAATTGATATTTCGTTGCTTCATACAAGTTATCGTTTGAGGTTCGGAAATAACAAGATAATCGAATGAAGCGATAGCATTCCACGCTTTTTCATTGACACAATTCGCTAATTTTGTTTCATAAATAAAGTCAAAACGCAGTTGTTGGTATCGTTTATCAATGAATTGATAATAGTTTTTTAAAGGCACGCAAAAATGACGACTCATACCGACATGATTTGCTTTTTTATGGTATAAATCATTGTATATCTGAATGTCGTAACGTTGTTTTTCTATTCTATCATTATAATTAGCTTTATACTGATACACGAAATGAAATAAGATTAGTAAGCTAAAAGTGATACTGAAAAATGATTTGGAAATTTGTTGTTGATTGGTGTTTGCCGAATTTTCAAAATTTGATGTAAATATTTTTTCAATACAAAAAAATACCATTGCGATAACGGGAGTCCACCATTGTAAAGCTGTTCTTTTAAATAGATAAGGCGTACCAAAGGCATGATGAAAGAAAATATTTAATCCGAATATCGTTAATACAATTAGCGTAAGAATCGTACCTGCATTGAAGCGTCTTTTTTTCCAAAAATTATATATAAAATACCCTATACTAACCGTGATAAGAATTAGAATAAAGACATTGAGCAAGGGAGTAAGTGCCTGAATATCACTGTAGTAATAAGCATAACGATGCCAAAAAGAACTAAAAAGAGATTCAATGAAATATTCGCCCCCAAACCACAAATCACCTGCGTATCGACAAATCATCAAACTCGTTCCTGCTCCTCCGATTATCAGGGTAAATAAAACGATGGTTTTGTATGTGTTTGTGTTCCATTCGTAGCCTTTCTGACGAGTAATCATTTGTAATAAAAATAACCCAAAAACACCAAAAACGGTGTATAAATACGTGAGGTTGGCGAGTAACATCAAGGCACAAAGGAGACAGATTTTATCCCATGCTTGTACAGATTTTTCATTTTTAAAAACAATAATAAGATAGTACAGCAACCAAGCTTGAAACGCTAATGCCATGCCATAGCCCCTTGCCAATGAAAAAAATTGTATTGTATAAGGATTGAAAATTAATAGGGCATAACAAGCAAGTGCGAGCCAGTGATTTTTGAGAAGAAGTGATAATTTGAATAATCCCGTAGCGTAAAAGGGAAAGGCTATGATGGACGCAATACGAAAAGCAAATACGCTGTCTCCGGCAATCAGCATGGATAGTTTCATGAAAAAACTATTGAGCCAATGCGTGTTTGCCAGTCCCAACATTCTTTTCAAATCATTGGTTTTTAATACGTAATATGAGAGCGATTCGTCGTAACTGATTTTAATATACCACGCAATTATCGCCACAGCAAAGGTCAGTAAAAGCGTAGTGACGATGTGCAGAACGGTGAACGGTGAATGACTGACGGTGGACGGCATTAATACGTGAATAGAACGCGGATTTGGCGGATTGAACGGATTTTCACAGATTATTTTCTTTCTCTTCTCTTACTCAAAACAGTCTTGTGGATTGGGGTTAAAATCTTCCTCACATATTCCAAAATCGCCGTAGCCCCTATATACAGGTGCATTGGTCGCATCGTAAAAGCTGTAATACATACGATATATGGTTTTGCGCTCAAAGTCCTTGAAGAGTTCAGGTGAAAGTTGAAGGTTATTAAAGCCGTTTTGTGTCTCAAAAGCTTGTTCGATAAGGACTTGTGCCATTGTATCAATAACGACCATTTTAAATTTGAGCTTACCCGTTGTCTCGAAGGTCATACCCATACTGCCTGTATTACCTATCGGATTTGGATAAATCGGAAACATTTCTGCCGTAGCAATATCAAGATTGAAGGGAGAGATGCTGTCGTTGAAACTTAGGTAACTACGCTCATCGCTCGTCAGGCTGATATTAGTCCAGTCGTCCATACAGTCATCACCGTAACAGCCTATGGGCTGACCATTGGCATCGGTCATTTGTACACCTTTGAATTCTAAGTTAATCGTTGGGTTTGGGTCGGGCGGTGGGGATGGGGTTTCGTCGTCTTGGCAGGCGGTGACTACGAATAAAAAAACGAATAGTATTTTAATTTTATTAAGCATCTATAATTTTGTCTTCTTCCTCTGATGTATCACCGTCAATAATATCCTTTGAATCCTCTAAAGTTAAGCTTTCGATGTCCTCAAATGAAATCTTTGTTTCCTCTAACTCCTCTTTTATTTTTTCATAATGAGATAAAGTGAAAAGAAACTTATACAGACGTTCAGTAGTTTTTTCTTCATTATCAACTACTTCAATTTGTTTTTCAACAAATTGATTTAAATACTTAAATGTTTTAATTATAATTTCTTTTTCACCCTTTTCGTAAATACGTCTTATATATTCATTGATATTTACCTCGTTATCAAACTTATTATTCAGATATTTTTGAAAAGCAACTTTAAACAGGGCTAATAAATGGTAAAGATTACTCTTAAATGTAGTCGTGTATGAGAATGGAATTATATCATCTATCGCATCAAAGACATAAAAGGCACACAGCATATTCTCAAAAGAAGTATCGTCATTGAATATTTTTTCATATAGCCCATCCTTATGTTCTTTATGAGATATAAAGTTCAAATCTTTATTTGTTTCTGTTCCGTATGAATAATTCTTCAAAACACTCACAGGATCTTGTAAGTGATATGCTAAATAAGCATTAGCAAAAACAAAATTTGGCACTTTGACCACCCCGTCAGGAACGTCTCTAAATTCAGATCGCCTTTTCTCGTACCAGAATTTTGTTTGATATGACGCATTTTGTAGAGCTACTTGTATATCATCATTAGCGCAAAAATCTCTATCTTTCACAGGGTTTTGTGAGTTCGTATAACGTGTTACGTTCAAATCGAATTCCTTACCTCCAGAGCGAAGTAAGCGTAACGTAACAAGAGCATCGGCATTCATTTGTTTTCTTTTAGTAGGAGAGGCATTTTTATAAGCTCTATATATGGAATATACCGTTTGTGCACCATTTATGATTTGTAAGCCTGTGACTTCTACCGTTTCAGCCTGTTGCCCTATAGTCGGTAAAAGATAGGTGATAGCGGTGATACCATTATTATAATACCAGAAATAGGCTGGATTTTCCGTCGCAGTTTTTTCTATTTGTTCGTTAAACTGTGATTGTATTAAGGGGTTTCTTACATTTTTATAAAATAAAGCAAATCCGTACTTATCAAATAATTCATAAACAGCTTTTGGGCGTAATAATATCGTATAAGCCTCAAAGGGTTTTTCTATCTTAATGAAATTTCCACCATGAGCAATTTTTATTTCAATTGCGTGTTCCTCCGGATTATAATAAGGAATAAGTGGGTTGATTGGGTCAATTTTCTTATAATTTCTGTCTATATAATCTTTTCTTATTCTGTCAATGTCAATGACCTCGAAACTCCTCTTGTCATCATTTTTTAAAAAACTATTGATGTTACTATCCGCCCCGCCCTTATATTGCGATAAACTCAAAAATAAAAACTTTACATCTCCATTTCCCTTGAGGTGCTTGTCAAGTTCTTTTAATTTTCCTTGTAATTTCTTATTTAGAATTTTTTGTTCACCTCCAACTAAAGTGTCAAAATCACTAAGTGCTTTTAATATTTCATCTCTGTCTGTTTCTTTATTTGAATTTCTTAAGTTATTCCATTTAGACTGTACTATATAAAATGTTTTTTTTCCTTGGTTGTCAGTGTAGTCAAATATAATGTCACATGAGCTGTCGTTATTTCCTTCTGTGATAAAATCCTTATAATTAGACTTTTTACCATAAAATTCTAAAAACCAAATTAGTAGCGCATATGCTTTTTGGTTATTTATGTCCTTTTTATATTTTTTTAAAAAACTATCATCCTTATATTTTTCTATGAGATTGATTAGTTTACTATCTATTAATTTATAAAAATCTGATGTTATCATAACTAATTATTTAGGGTAAAATTAATATTTTTATTTTGTTATAATGTATTTAACTCAACCATTTCGATAGTTTTGTTTTTTCCAAATCACTATCCGGTATAATTTCTCCTTTTTGAGATTGCATTAATCCGCGTTCAATTTTCTGCAATACAATCACTCTTTCTATCAAATCATCAACAGAAAATTGGTCGGGTAATTGTTGAATACTATCAATAACTTGCTGTTTGTTTAACATAAGCCTTATTTTTTTCAAAAATACTAAAATACACCGCTGCCAATACCGACACCAACATATAAATCGCCACAATATACGTACCATTAGCGAAATATTCATCCAAACCAAACCAGCCGCCTGTCTGATATAAAATAAACACCCCAAAAGCAAATTTCACCAATTCGACAGGAATCGCAAGGCGATGCCTGTCCATCAAAGTCGTGTAAGCAAAGACCATGACCATCAAAAACGTACTATATAATACAACATTTATCACTCCAAAACTCGCAATGACCGCGATAAGGTGATAAACCATAAGGTTTGCGATGACGAGTTGCGCCCACGACCACGCCTTGAGTGCAGTGGAGGTTTCGGGTTGATATTTTGGGCGTGTGTAGGGATTGGTGGTGATTTTGATAGGATATTTTTGACTAACATCGGCAGGTCGCCAACCGGTGGGCATAAACCATATTCGGACTTTATCCCATAGCTTGCGAGTACGAAATGCGTCTTTGACCAAAGCCCAAAAGTGCATCCAATTGATGAGAATAGGATTCCACGTATTGACGGGTTTTTTGACACCATAAACAGGCGGTACATCGTCGAGTTCGGCTTGGAATGTGCCGAATATTTTGTCCCAAATAATGAAAATGGGTGCGAAATTTTTGTCCAGATATTCGTCGTTAATCGCGTGGTGTACGCGGTGGTGCGAGGGCGTGACGATGAGGTGTTCGAGAAAGCCCATCTTGTTGATAAGGCGGGTGTGATACCAAAATTGAGCGAAGAGATGTATGGCAGCTACCGTAGCCACTATCACCGTCGGCAAACCCAATATCGCCATCGGAATATGCAGGAAAAAGAAGATGCCGAAGATGGCAGAAATTTCTTGTCGCAAGGCGCAGGAAAGGTTAAACTCCTCGCTGCTGTGGTGGACGATATGGCGATTCCAAAAGACATTGATTTCATGAGAAAAACGATGCGACCAGTATTGTGCAAAGTCATGTCCAACGAATGCTAATACAAAAAGTAGTGCCGTACTTTTAATCGTAAAAACCGCGAAATGCCCGACCATAAAATCATAACTCACAATCACTACCGACCAACCCAACATCGCCACCAAAGTATTGGTCAAACCCGAACTAAGGCTTGATATGGTATCCATGCTATTCTGAACGTCCATGCCTCGCCACCAAGCAATCACCGCCTCAATCAATATCAACACGACAAATCCGGGGATGGCGTATAGGAGAGCGTTGGCGTAGTCTTCCATGGTATGTTAGTTTTATTCCGGCGCGATTGCCCACTCGCAGATTTCTACGAATTTTAAGCGGATTTCGGGGTCGTTTTTGTTGCCTTTATTACCAATAATTATAGCATGAGCGCGGTTATTGGGAGTGCCGAGAATTTTAGGGTTATTATAAACAGGGTTATGCTCTACGATTTGTCCTTCTACTTTATCGTAAATGTCTTGAACCTTAAATTGGACGATGAAAAAGTCTAACGGATTCTTAAACTCTTGTGTACCAAATCGGTATTGCTGACTTATTAATGTCCTACTTTGATAAGGAGTGGTGTATTTATTCCAATCCGAAGAAAGATTATCACCCTTTCTTGGTGTGTTGTAAAATGCAGAACTACTCGGCTTTCCTGTTTTAGAACTGATGAGATCTTTATGCACCCGACAATATAAAATAGCATTGTTTGGAATAGACTCCGATATCCAAGAGCCGTTCAATACTATTTTTGAAGTTTCATCATCCATATACTTAGAAATTCTTGTATATCTGTTGTGCTATCAATAGTTCCTTTGATACCATTTTTATTATTATACTGGTCTCCGTAATAGACCGCTTCAATATCTTCTTGATTTTTAAAATTTATTAAGAATCTTGCATTAGGTGTTCTCCAAGTTAAGTCTATTGAACCATCTCCACAAGCACTTATTTCAGGTGCATCAATCACAACATCTCTGTTGCTTTTTATCCACATTGAATATTCCAAAGTGAACATGACACCACTTTGCCATATATGTAGAGGTACAGGCAAAGCACCCTCATCATCCCAATTTTCTTCTAATGATAAAATAGATTTCGAATCTTTTATTGATTGAAGTATATGATTCAGATTATTTGGTATCGCATAAGTTTTGCCCTGTACTTCAAGAACTTGTGTAGGCGAAATTATTTGATACTCTTCCGAGGGGATATGTTGCAAGGTATCATCTTGTTGAAATATAAAATCTTTGATATTGCTCACGGGTTTCTCTTTGGGGTGCTTAATCCTCTTTGGATTGAGCCATGCTAAAGGACTATAACGACTTACACCGGGAACGAAATTATTTTGTCTAAAATTTAGCGTATTTGAGTTCATAATTAATCATTTTCGAGTTTTAAGAATGATAGACCTTTTTCGTGAAATTTATTATTTACTATCAGTTTTTCTTTATCAATTGCTCTATCCACGCTATTTCTAATATGCTTTAAATCATTTATATCTAAAGCAAAGAAAATATTCTTTGTTTCATCATTTTCAACATAACTTAATCTTAATTTATGAACGACAGTAGCATATTTTATATTGTTATTAATATCTTCATCGAAAATCATTCTTACATCGGTTAAAATGCGACTTCCAACGAGTATTTTCTCATGTTCACTAAGTAATCTGTGTGCCTTGATAGTTGAACTTATAGTATTCCCTATCTTAAAAAGTCTTATTAAGTTTGTTGTTAAGTTTGTTCTGTTTTCTTCGAGCATATCTTCCCTTTGAACAGCATAAGAGTTAACAACATCTTCCACGAATTCATCATCTGAATTATCTGCCTCGTCTTTGAGATTAATAAGACTAAACAATGTGGTCAGCATATTTTGTGCTTCTGAATCATTCAAGTCTTTGACTTCGCGAGCTATCTTTTCAGAAAGTTGCTTTGGGGTAGCTCCAAATTTTGACTTTTGAATGATGTTTGATGCCGACTCTATAGTCTTTATATCTAATTTGCTTATTAATTCAAACCCAGAAATAAACGCTGTAGGAATTTTATATTTTTGCATAACTATTTTGTTAATTTTTATGCTATATTAGCTATAAATTAACGTATTATTTTTCAATTAAAAAAACAAAAAAGTAAAAATTATATTTTTTCTAACAGGAATAGACGGTTTAAAGTTCTTTTTTGTTGCCTATAAAGTGAAATTTAATTTTAGTGGTTAGTGGTTAATATTTTAATTTAGCTTTATACGGTAACTTTGCTTTAGTGTTTGTTTTTTGTTTCTCTATTTTTATTTTTCAGCAAGTTAGCAATATTCACCACTACGCCTTCCATGATTTCTATATCTTCCGTCCAATTTGAAATTTCCCATTTTTCGCCCTTGTGTGCGACCATTACTTTTTCAGTTTCGGAGAATATCCAAACGACTTTTTTGATACCAAAAGCAAGTAATTTGTCTGTTTTTTCTTGACAACAATTCAATGGATTTTTGAGGTCGCTGAGTTCGGCTTTGGTGTCTATTTCGATGACAATTTCAGGGGCAAATCGGAGGTATTTATTTTTAGTTTCGACTTGTTCGATGTCAGCGGTTTTGACAATTGCCATATCTGCCGCCCGCCACGCTTTTTTCTCAAATTGAATCCCCAACTCATTCGTCAATACTTCGTATTCATCACTCAAATTGAGTTGGAGCATAAACATCAATCTCGAAATAATCATATATTGAATGAGGCTACTTGTCCTAATTTCTTCAATTGGTTTTATGCCGTTCAGATAGTCGCGATAACCTGCATAGTAAACGGGTTCGCCGTTCTGCATTTCATAGACCAATGTGTCGGGTATGGTTTGTATTGCGCTATTCATTATTTAAGTTCTTTTTCGACGGCTTCACAGACCACATTTATGATTTTTTCAGAAATATGCGTAGTCGTCTCGTTCATCATTTTTTGAGTATATTCAAAATAACCGCATACACTAAATCGAATATCTAAAACAGCAATTAGGTAGAGTGTACCATGTACTTCCATGTTTTCTTGCCTGGCAAATTTCTTGGCAAATTTTTCATCAATAATGACCTCATAAAGGTTTTCCAGACTTTGATTTTGGGCAAGTGTTTCGGCTTCACCTTTATCCATATTTTCTATGGTTAAGTATAGGTCAATCAAAGCCGTGTCGTAGTCTTTGCACTGTTTCAGCCAAGTTGCATGAATATCCAGATTTTCCAGAAAATAACTAAACCGTTTTGTTTTTCTTCTTGGTCGATTCTCGAATTTTCTAAAAATTCATGTTCAACAGCATCAGGAATCAACACTTCTACATACATCAAATTGAGGTAAGCGAGCAAGTCCAATTCATACAAGGATATCAAAGCGGACGTATCTAATATGGCTTTCGGCTGGGTATTCATAAAAAATTAATGGCTTTCTGCATATTCACTTTCAACATCTTCCTCGTATTCAGCGTCTTTTCTATTTAATGCCCACAATGCCAACAAACCAAGACCAACTCCAATAAGCGCCGTACTGAGACCTGTTTCCTTCTTATGTTTTTGGCTTTCGGGTAGTCCTTCTAAAAACCCTGCTACTTCGTGAATAGCATTATCTGTATCTAAATAATCAATTTCTACTATTTGTATCTTCTTATAATCGCCAAAGTCAATAGTATTCCCGGTTGATTCATCGTAGATGAACACAATCGGTTTTTGTAGTGTCATAGCATAATTCAATTCCTCAATCATCACCTGTGTAGGCACCTCCAGTCCAAATGCTACTACAATCGAAGCCGACTTAATTCTTTCTTTGGTAATATGGCTCATTACCCCACCGCCATTTACCATTCTCGCAGGTAATGATACCGACAAACCATATAAATTAGAAATGGTCTGAAGCCTTAAAGCGGTATTTTGACCGAAGGCAGAACCTTGATTATATGTTAGGAATATATTTTTATACATGAAATTCTTTTTCTATTGGTGTCAAAATTTTTCTTCTAAATCATCGACAGTATAAAGGTCTTCTTCATCTTTCAAAAAAGCAAATGCTTCTGATTCACTCACCAACTTTTCTATACCTCTTTGCAAAATTTCTTCTTCATATTTTTTGGAAACAAAATCAGCAACTGTGACTACTTTTTCATAAGGAAGTTTGGAGAGCGTTTGTGTGGTTTTATCTATCAGAATTTCTTTGGTCATTTTTTGTTTTCTTTTTTAAAATATTTTCGAGTTCTTCTGCGTCTGCCAAATCTTTGAACCTCCCTGCCTCTTTTTTCACGATGATCAAATCTTCTATTGATAAGAATTTGATAGAAACACCATCAACATCTTCCTCCGTTTTTCGTTCAAAACACGATTCAAAATCAGCCCCGTTTGCATCTACTAACAAGTCTATTCGTTGAGGTTCATATCCTAATTGAATGATGTTTTTGGGAGACATGAAATCATCCATATTCAATCCCAAACTTGCAAATCCAAATTTACGCAGTACATCAATTAACTTATCAATATTTTCTTCATTCATCCAAATCCAAAAATCAATGTCTCGCGTGTATCTCGGATAACCATGAAAATTGACTGCATATCCACCGATGACCAAGTATTTGACTTCATTCTCGTTTAACAATTCGATAAACTCTTTGAAATTCTTGTTCACCTCCATAGATACGTTTATTTACTTCTTGCCGTATTTTTTCCAAATTCGACATTCGTTCTTGGTATGATAATGACAACCAATATTTTATATTACTGTCATCCTCACCCATTTTAACGATTCTAACTACTTTTTTCATACAACTAAGATACAAAAAAATACCCAAAAAATCAACCCTTCTGCTGCCTAAAAAACTCCATTTTAAACTCCGCCACTTGCCAATCTTCGAGCGTATCAATGTCTTGGACTTCGCTTTCTTTTAGAATTAAGGGCATGGCTTTTTTCGGATATAAAATTTGTTGTTCGAGGAAACTTTTTATTTCCAAACAGTAAAACGAACCGCTATCGTGGTAGGTCGGTTCGAGGTCTTGCGAACGGGTGTTGTAATGCTCCGGCGTGGGCATGTAGAGGTAGCCTGCGTCATTGATGCGTACTGCGCGTTGTACCGGAAATGAAAATTTTAAGACAGGAACTACACCCTCTAACTCCTTGTCAATCAACGTTTTCATAGCTTCGCCTACGCGCTCTGAAGTTACAAAAGGTGCCGTCGGATAGATGCAGCACAGATAATCAAATTCGCGCCCGGCGGCTTTATATTCGCCCAACACTTCATTCAATACATGCGCAACGGTGGCGTAGTCATCCGCATTTTTTTGACTACGAAAAAACGGAACAGTCGCGCCATAACTCTTGGCGACTTCAGCGATTTCTTCATCGTCGGTAGAAACCATCACTTCGTCAAACATCCCCGTATCGAGTGCCGCACGAATGGAGTAATAAATAATCGGTTTGCCCAAAAAGGGCTTGATATTTTTGCGCGGAATACGCTTGCTGCCGCCACGGGCAGGAATGATACAAACAGATTTCATAAAGTCCATAGTTGATAGTCGATAGTCCATAGTCCATAGGTAAACGCGAGGTAATTTTCACGTTTGCCTATGGACTATCGACCATCGACTATGGACTACCCAACGGGTACTCATTTTCAATAAACCACTCACGACATTCGGTTTCGATTTGGTGGAGCAATTCGCCATTGATTTCGCTCGACCAATTGCCGTGACCGCCTTTGGTGGTGGCGTGATTTTCGTGGAAAAGGGATTGTTTGTCATGTGATTTTTCTTTCGATTTTGCGCTGCCTTTGAGGTCGGCAATTTGTTGGAGGATGTTTTCTACCGAATAATTTTTTATATCTAATGTGTCGGCTATTTTTCGGATTTCTTGGGCTTGGTTTTCTACAAAATCTTCATAACGCATCACACAATCAGCGGCGTTTTTCCAGCCTTCATCGTAGCGGATGAGTTTGTGGGCGTACTCGACGCGCGGCTTTACTTTGAATTTGCGGATGGAACTCGCGAAAGAATCGCGTACATCTCGATAGGAGTACAAAACGGTATTGGCACGACGTGCATACGCCGCATCAAAGTGGTGGATTTTGACCAGACTGACGGGCTTTTTAGGCATTTCGTGGTAGTCTTTTATCCAGCCTCCGGCGAGGTCATCACCATATTTTTGTTGCAATAAAATTCGGGTGACATTATACATCCACGTACTCGCCGAGCGCGGCATACTCGCCGCGAGGATGAGTTTGCGATTGCCGAAAAAGGAATAGAATTGCGCCAAGTGACGGGCGCGACGGTATTTTTGTTTTAGTAAATTTGCCAATGTGAAAAACTGCGAAAAGGTAAGCGTTTTTTAAGCCGCTTTGGTATCAATTTGTTGAATTTTGGCTAACTCGCCTTCGAGGGTTTCTGTAGAGGCTTCTAAATCGTAATCCGTCTGTAAGCCTAACCAAAAACGCGCTGATGTGCCGAAATATTTACTCAATCGCAAAGCGGTATCGGCAGTAATACTGCGCTTTCCTTTCACGATTTGACTGACGCAGGTTTGTGGAATATACAAGTCTTTCGCCAAACGGTATTGACTCAATTCCATTGGTTTGAGAAATTCTTCTAATAAGACTTCGCCGGGATGTATGTTGGGTAGTTTTTGCATTGTTTTAAAGATAAGTATTTTGTTTCTTATTGTTAAATCACCCCACATCATTCTCCTCATCAGTCACATATTCGCTCCTTAAAATAGACACCAAATACGAATCCCAATAACGGTTTCTATAAAAACAATTATCGCGCAAAACGCCGTCGCGGGTCATGTTGAATTTTTCGTAAATCGCCATTTTTTTATGGTCGTATTCGTAGAGTTCTGTCCAGATTTTATTGAGGTTGAGTATCTCGAAACCGTATTTTATGATGAGGCGTACTGCGTCTTCGGCGAGTCCTTCGTCGTCAATGTAGCTATCGTTTTTACCAATGTAGAGGCTAATTTCTCCACTACGAATTATCCAGTTGATATAGGTCAAACCGACTACGCCGACGGGTTCGCCCGTAGCGAGTTCTTCAACCATAAACATGAAGTCGTTTTTGCTTGCCGTGACCTTTGGTAGCCATGCTTCTTGGTTGAGCATGTTGAGTTCCATCGGTTCGCGGAAGTGCTTGCGGAGGTAGGGGATGTTGCGCCAATCGCGGATAAGTGGGAGGTCTCCGCGTTCGAGGGCGCGAAAGGCTATTTTTTTTCCTTTTATCATTACTGCATGTTGTCGTTAGGGGACGTGGATTAGGTTAGCTTTTTATTTATAGCTGACTTTGCTTGTATAATTAGCTACAAGTGTGTACTTTTATACATTTATAGCTATTTATAACTTTATAATTAGCTATAAATGTAAATATCGCCTTATTCAAAACGAATTACAAATCACTATCTATTATGTCGAGAAAAAATATCATTGGTCGTCATCAAGAAGTAGCTACATTTGAACAATTATACGCGAGTAAAAAATCCGAATTTGTAGCTGTATATGGTCGGCGGCGTGTTGGTAAAACTTTCTTAATCAAAGAATTATATGCTACGCGCTATACCTTTCACACCACCGGCTTGTCGCGTGGTGATATGAAGGCGCAAATCCATAATTTTCACACAACATTGCTGCGCTTTGCACCTGATTTGGAAGATGCGCCACTGCCCGATTCGTGGTTTTCGGCATTTCAATTGTTAATTCATTATTTGGAGAAAAATACATCGACGAGAAAGGTAATTTTCATGGATGAATTACCATGGATGGATACGCCAAAGTCGGGTTTTATCACCGCATTGGAACATTTTTGGAACGCATGGGCGTATCATCGCAATGATATTTTGCTGATTGTCTGCGGTTCGGCAACTTCGTGGATGATTGACGAACTCATTAATCATCACGGTGGTTTGCACAATCGCGTGACTACACGTATGCGCCTACATCCGTTTACCTTGCGCGAAACCGAACAATTTCTGAAATCGCGAGGAGGGATTTATGACCGCTATCAAATTATTCAATTGTATATGGCGATGGGCGGTATTCCTTTTTATTTGGAAAATATAGACCCACAAAAAAGTGTAGCCCAAAACATTGACTACTTGTTTTTTAGCAAAGATGGTTTGCTCAAAACCGAGTTTCAAAACCTTTACCGCTCCTTATTCAAATCGCACGAAAAATATGAGTTGGTTATTGAAAAATTAGCTAAAAAATCAAAGGGAATGAGCCGCAAGGAATTACTCGCCGCAACGAAATTGCCCAATGGCGGTACGTTTACGGGCATCTTGACGGAGTTGGAACAATGCGGTTTTATCAATCGGTATATTCCCTTTGGCAAGCAACAACGCGACAGTCTTTACCAACTGACTGACCAATATTCTTTATTTTATTTAAAATTTGTAAAAAACAGTAAATCAATAGGTAGTGGCGCGTGGTTGGCACAATTGGATGCTCCCAAATGGCGCGCATGGAGCGGTTATGCCTATGAGTCGATTTGTGCTTATCACATCGAAAATATCAAAAAGGCATTGGGGATTCAAGGCGTATATTGTGAAATTTCGGCTTGGCGCAGTCGTGAAACACCGAACGGCGCACAAATTGACCTCGTGATAGACCGCCGTGACCGAGTGATTAATATTTGCGAAATGAAGTTTTCACAAAAACCTTTTGTCATTAATAAATCTTACGCAAAAAATCTCCAAAACAAACTCCATACTTTTCGCAGCGAAACACAAACCAATAAGACTTTATTTTTGACAATGATAACGACTTTTGGTTTGAAGGAAAATACTTATTCCATGAGTTTGGTGCAGAATGATTTGAGTATGGGTATTTTGTTTGAAGAGTAATGGAACAACGTAAATGACTACCTGAATTATATTTTATAAATCCTGCCATGCTTCATCTTCTACGGATAATGACCAATCTTTTGCCAATGCTTTTTCACTCGCAAAATGAGTTGATTACGCTACGTGAGACATTGTAATATGCTCCCCATAAACCAATGCCTTCGTCAATTTTTTCCCCACCAATTCATCAATTTTATAGGGCGGTAAACCATCTTCAGGAATCGGGCGAAGTGCCTCTAAATCAGCCTTTTCGATGACTTTTCCGACGGGTAAATCTGCCGTAGCACGTAGCGAGCGGCGTTGGACGAGAATGGCACCGATTTCGTTGTCTTCGATGCGTTTGATGCCATCGCCGAGAGCGGCGTAGGCTTCGTTGGCGGTATCGACCATCGCCCGCCAACTTTTTGGATTCATAGCGAATGGGTGGTCGGGGCCGATGCGGTCGTTATCGTCGGTGAAGTGCTTTTCGAATACTCGTGCGCCGAGGGCAACTGCGGCGACTACGCTGGCGTGTCCGGCGGTGTGGTCGGATAAGCCGAGTATGGTATCGGGGAATTTCTGGGCGTAGGCTTTGAGGACGTTGAGGTTGACGTGGCGCATTTTTTCGGGGTCGGTGGTGTAGTTGGTGTTGCACTGCATGAGTACGATGTCGCTCGTGATTTCTTGGAGGACTTTCATCGCCATTTCGACTTCGTTCATCGGACTCGCGCCGGTAGCAATGAGTACAGGCTTGCCTTTATTGGCAATGTAGCGAATCATTTCGTGCCAAGTGATGTCGCCCGAACCGATTTTATAGACATCCAAATATGGCTCGACTAAATCAACGGACTCGGTATCGTAAGGGCTGGTGAAGTAGTCGATACCCACTTCGTCGCATTTTTCTTTGAGGGCTGCCGTCCAGTCTTTGTTGATGCTGGCATCGTCGAATACTTCAAATACGCTTTTTTTCCAACCCGATGTGTGGGCGGTTTTGCCGAGTGATTTGAAGCCGTAGTCGCTGACGATTTTTCCTGCCTGAAAGTTCTGAAATTTGGCAGCGTCTGCGCCGGATTCTTTGGCGAGTTCGATGAGCATTCGGGCGCGGTCGAGGTCGTCCTCGTGGTTGGCACCGATGTCGGCGATGTAGTATAGTGGGTGTCCGTCACCGATGGTGCGGTTGGCAAATGTGATGGTTTTCATAATTTGTGTTGTCGTGTTGTTGTGTTGTCGTGCTGAACTAACGTGGTGGGAACGCGGATTGAGCAGATTTGACGGATTTTCGCGGATTTTTTTTGCTAAATTAACTTGAAATATTATGTGTGTTTTTTTGTTTTTGGGAAATGCTAAAATGACGTGATTGAACGCGAGTTTTATGGATTTCCTTTTATCCTTGAATCAAAAACGAAAGGTTCGATTTGCGTTAATTTAATTTCGTAAAAATCAGGGTGGTTTGGATTGAGAAGGTAGTTATATTCATTTTGAATGATAGACGAAGGTACACGCAATACAGCGGTTTTTCGCTCCCGAATCCAAGCGTTGCCTATTTTTTGGCAGTCTGAATAGGCTTTGATGTCCGTCCAATTTTTGGGTAGATTTTCATGGGAAATTTCAGCGATTTTGAGCGTATCGGGAATATCAATGACCATAGTGCGAAAGTCGTTATTCAAACCTTCGCCACTTCGATGCACCACATTTTCCAAACAAGCCAATGCCCGCGAACCTGCCGTATAAACAACAAAAGTACCTTTGGAATTCCAACGGGCAGGGAAGCCGGAAGCGGTGAGTTGGTGCGCCCATTTTTCTAGACAAATACGATAAACAGTCATCATTTACGCCAAGTCACCGTACTCAATACGGGTAAGTTCTTCAAAGATTAAATCTATGCCTGTAACGGTATTAAGTAATTTGTAAGGGATTTGATTGCCAAGTCCAAAGGCGGGTTTGAGCAACCAACGATTGAAACTGTCTATCTCACCGAATATTTCAATTCCTTTCTTGTATAATGCCAACATTTTCAAGACCATTTCACTATCTCTGGGATTGAGTTTTTTTTCTTCTTCCTCATATTCTTGTATGGTTTCGAGACGAATTCCTACAATACTCTCTGCCAACTCTTTTTTGTTCAAACCAGAAACAGTTACCAAATCCCAAAAGGCATGAATCCCCAAACCTATTGTTACACCTGCAACAATAGCGAAATTATCCTTAATCGTATTTTCGTATTTATTGAGTAAATTTTGCGATGCGGTCATATTTTATTTTTTGATAAAATTAAGCAAAAATATAAGCAAATGCAATACCGCGACGGCTGAAGTCGTCGGTACGGAACTACATTCTAATAATATTCAAAAAATCTTCGTAGCTAATTTTGTTTTTAAAATAACGAGTATGTATAACTTTATTGGTGTCTGAAAATCGCTGTAAACGAAAGCGTTTGTACCATTTTCGGAAGTTATTACATTTATCTTTTTGATGATATTGCAAATAAGCGTTTGCGATGTCATCATTGTGGTAGCGAGCGTAAATTTTTGCGAGTTCTTCGACGCGACGCATACCGCCTAATGAAGATTTTTTTTCGCTGTGAAAACGGTTGATAGACATAAAACGGTTGGTGGCTTCAAAGGGAATGCCCGCACGTTTGGCACGTATAAACCAATCCCAATCCATACCAAAATCAAGCGTTTCGTCCAATTCGCCGATTTGCTGCCACACCTTGCGTGTCCAAAATGAGGAGGGTTGGACGATGTAGTCGGTGAGTTCGATGTTGAGATTTTGGTGGAATTCGAGCATGTTTTTGGACTTAGTTTCGCAGGTGTCGGTATTGAGTTTGATGCAGTTGCCAAAGTAGATTTTATCTTCGAGTCCGCCCTCACGCACGAACGCCTGCGCTACGTGGTGCAGCGTGGAAGGGAGGTATTGGTCGTCCGAATTGAGCCATGCCACGATATCGCCCGTTGCGTGTCGAAAGCCTTGGTTGATGGCGTCCGATTGTCCGTCGTCCTTTTGGCTTTGCCAATGCACGAAATGCCCCGCGTACTTTTTTATCACCTCCAACGACTCATCAGTAGAACCACCGTCGATGAGGATATGCTCTATATTCGGGTAGTTTTGTCCGATGACGGATTGGATGGTGTCTTCTAAGTACACGCCCTGATTGTAGGAGGGGGTGATTATTGATATTTTAGGTAAATTCAAATGTAAGTTCAAGTGTCAAGTTCAAGCGCAAAGTAGAACACAGATTGGGCGGATTGAACAGATTTATACGGATTTTTTTTAGGCAAATAATGTTTCAACTGTTTTCATAGATAAAAACATTTTGCCGCTATCAGGCAAAAGTGTGAAGCCGTATTTTTCGTAAAATTTGATGGCAGATTCATCTATCGGATCTACAATGACTGCCATAGAACCAATAATCTTGGAGACTTCGCAACTTCTCTTCAAGGCATCAATCAGCAAGAGTTTTCCTAAACCTTGACCTTTGTAGCCTTCGTCAATTGCCAATCTACCAAGCAAAGTTACAGGTAATGAATGATAGGCACGAGGTAATTTTTTGCTAATATCTTCTGGAATAAATGCCCGTTCAATTCCTGCATTGGAGAGCGTGTAGTAACCTTTTATTGTACCATCGTCCTCATTATAGATAAAGCAAGCGGATAATCTTCGTTTAATATCTTGTTTGGCTTGTTTTTGCAAATAATTATCTAACAAAATATTACCACAAGAAAATTCAGACTTTTTGTGTTGGTTGGCAAGTGGTTCGGTGATGTAATCGGGCATTTCAGAGTAATTTGTTATAGGCTTCTAATGCGGATTTGAGTTCCCCATTAGGGGCAGTTTCCTTCAATATCAAATCAAAGAAAATTTCTTGATCTTTTTTTGATGCAATGATTTTATTATGTTGCTCTACAATTTCCTCTGCCTTTACTTGTGCAGCTCTCACCACAAATTCAGTGAGACTTCTAAAACCTCCTAATTGCGAAGCATACTCAAAAAATTCTTTTTGCTCTTGTGTTAATCTCGCATCAAATCTGGTCATTTCTATACTGCTCATATTGAATATTTTTATTCAAATGTACGTATTTTTTCCGTACAAAGCAAGAGGATTAATACAAATTAGTTTCTTATTTACCGTATAGTACGCGAACACGAGCTGGAAGCGTCGTGCTACGTTACGCTTTAAAATTTTTATCCACATGCTCTACAATCTGTCGGCGCAAATCATCCACCGTGAGCCACTCCGTATTTTCGCCCGAATTATAGCTAAAACCAACCGGGACAAACTTGCCATTAAAGGCTTTGGCAAGGTCTTCTTTTTTCCAAAAGATGACATTCGTGGGGCAGATGACGTAATATCTGTCGAGTTCGATGGTGTTGATGCTGTCGGCGGTGGTAATCATTTCTTCGTGGATTTTTTCGCCCGGGCGCACACCTACGATGCGTTGTTCGCACTCCGGTCCGATGGCAGTGGCTACGTCGGTGATGCGGTAGGAGGGGATTTTGGGGATGAAAATCTCGCCGCCCCAAGCGTGTTCGAGGGCGTACATGACGAGCTTGATGCCATCGTCGAGCGAGATATTGAAACGAGTCATATCGGCATCCGTGATGGGGAGAACGCCCGTACTACGCTTGTCCAAGAAGAAGGGCATGACCGAGCCTCGCGAACCAATGACATTGCCATAGCGCACGACCGAAAATTGTAGGTCGCGGTGTCCGCGCATATTGTTGGCAGCGACGAAGAGTTTGTCGGAACAGAGCTTGGTCGCGCCATATAAGTTGATGGGCGCAGCGGCTTTGTCGGTGGAGAGCGCGACGACTTTTTGTACGCCACAATCCATCGCAGCATCTATGACGTTTTGCGCGCCCATGATGTTGGTTTTGATACACTCAATGGGGTTGTATTCTGCCGCCACCACTTGCTTCAATGCTGCCGCATGAATGATAATCTCAATGCCTTCACAAGCGCGTTTGAATCGCTCACCATCGCGTATATCGCCAATGAAATACCGCATCGCCGGATACTTGGATGTCGGAAATCGCTGCGCCATTTCAAATTGCTTCAACTCATCGCGCGAATACACAACCAGTCGCTTGACCTGCGGATAGTCGCGCAATACGGTGGCAACGAATTGTTTGCCGAATGAGCCTGTGCCGCCCGTGATGAGAATGTTTTTGTTGTTTAAATTCATGTTATCGTGATATAACGCGGATTGCGCAGATTTGACGGATTTTTTATTCTGAATTTTTCGATGTGAATTTCGCCAGTTCTGCCTCAATATCGTCTTTTATATATGGATAAAAACGCTCGGCGAGTTGGAAAACTTGGGTGGTGCCAATTTCAAGGAAATTATCTTTTTCGATATAGTTGACTTTGGCATTTTCAATCGCAGTTTGAATTAAAATTGGGTGTTTCTGACTTTTAAAACCACCTTTTTGAACATCATCATTGAGATAAGATTTCCATTTTTTGGAAATTTCTACACCTTCAAATTCAGGAAAATCTGACCGAAAATGGTAGTATAACCACACCTCGAAACAAGGGTTGCTTTGTGCGATTTGCCAATTCGAGTGTGTGGCACATTCGTTGCGTAAAGTCGTTATTTTTTCGCCCCAAGCATCTGTATCAATTACAAACCAAACCTCGTCTTGTTCGTTGATTGGATATTCAGGGTTTGGATTTTCGGGAGTAGTGAGGAGCATTTTGGCGGCATTTTGATACAAGCCTGTTGGTGATTCATCTCGCCCTTCTTGTGGCGGAATTATCTCAAATCTGATGCGTGAATCTATCTCATTGAAATATGCAAAATACTGTGGTTCGCGTTTTCTTCCTTCGCAAAAGATAATGAAAACACGTGCATCTCGCTTGGGTTGTCTGCGTTTAAACCGTCTGTTTTTCAGTATCATATACGTGCCAGTTGAGGTCTTTTAAATTGCCAAGAAAAGGTATCGCGCCGTATCTGCCCATCAAATATCCTTTGCGAATATCAATCGTATTATGTTCTTTATAATCGCTTAATGAATATAAATCCGTACAACCGTCTTTGTCTTTTTCGGCAAACCAAATTTCATCTTGTCGGAAGATGTCTTGGTCTAATAGATTGGATTCGTGGGTGGTGAAGATGAGTTGACCGTTGGTATTTTTTTCGTGGGAAAATTTGTGGATGAGTTCTTTGATGATTAAAGGGTGGAGGCTTTTTTCTATTTCATCTATGATGATTGTTTTTCCTTTAAAAATAATATCATAAAAATAAGTAATGAAACCTAATAAGCGAACCGTTCCGTCCGATTCTTCATCTAATTCAAATAAAGCGGTTTTGTTATTTTTTCCAAAATGTTTTAATCGAATCTGTTTAATGCCCCATTCGTTATTCTCCTTTTTAATGTCAACAAATTCGCCTTTTTCAGTTTCAAGAGTGTGAACACTTGGAGTTTCTTCTAATTCCTTTTCTTCCGTTAGCTTATTTCCAGCTAAAAAATCTTCAAGTGATATCGTTTCAATTTCTAAATTAGAAATGCCTATATGAAAAGATTTAATTAAATCTTCTGCATATTTTTTATGTTCTTCATCAGCGTCGGCAGTGTAGGCAAGTATTCCTTGTCCTTCTGATATCTCTTCAAATAATAAAGTATCCATAACCCACTCAAAAGCTATACTTACATCCTTCAAAAAAGGATTATCCATATCTGAAAGTAAATAAAAAATCGGTTCATTCGGCTTTGCCAAATTCTTTTGAACGACCCGTTTTAAAACCTGACTTTCAGCATCATTTTCAAATTCGGGCAGAAATTGAAGCGTAGTTTTACCATCATCATTTGTATTTCGTTCAAATATTAACTTATCCTCTTTTTTACCTAATCCAGAAATGTATAATTCTTCTGTTTTGATAATGCCTTTATTAATTTTCAAGGCATAATAAAACGGTATTTCATTCTGAAAAAACTCTACGGCGAGTATTTGGTCTTCGTATTTTTTATCTCTGAATTTGAATTGTAAATCACTAAATCGCGGTGGAATTTTGCTCGTCGTAACAATATCTTTCAATAAAGACATCGCCTTCACTAAGTTCGATTTCCCCGCCGCATTTGCCCCATATAAAGCCGTCATTTTGAGCAAACTAAAACCATTCACATCATATTTATGGTGTGGCAAACGCTTGTATCGCGTATTGGGCAGCATATTAAATTCCGTTGTTTTACCAAAGGAAAAAATATTTTGTGTAACGAATCTAATGAGCATGGCGTGAAATTTTCACGTAAAGATAAGGTTATTTGGGCATTTTGTCAATG
>Ga0209187_1001201_pt1 | contig 32581 bp, 21 predicted proteins | sample BantaG_FD_187430 | JGI IMG/M metagenome (GOLD analysis project Ga0209187, IMG submission 187430) | Marine algal microbial communities from Bantry Bay, Ireland - BantryBay_4 metaG (SPAdes) (version 2) | ecosystem: Host-associated > Algae > Red algae > Unclassified | place: Bantry Bay, Ireland...
TACAAAACAATTTTATTATGGAAAATATTTCTCTTTTTAAAAATTTTATAAAAGAAATTGGTACCCGAACTTTGGCACAGATTGTCGAAGGAATTAGAGGGGACCATTATAAAGAATCGATTTTGAAAATACGAGGATTAGTAGAGCGTGGAAACAAAGCCAAAGTTGATCAATTGAAGAAAGGACTGGTCGCTTTTACGGTTTCCGGAAAATTTGCGGGTGGACGAAAGATGTCTTTTTTGAAGACATATAATCCGCTGGTGATTTTAGATATCGATAAACTTGATCCGGAGGCTTTACCTTATCTGATTTTGAAAATCAAAGGAATAGCCTTTACCAGGGTGGCATTTATTAGTCCGAGTGGTCGAGGGTTGAAGATTATTGTGGAGGTAGATTCTGAAATGAAAATGCACGGGATGGCTTATCGGCAAGTGATGCGTTTTTACGAAAAAGAATTAGGTGTCAAGATTGATAAAAGTGGAAAGGATATTACACGACTTTGTTTTATGTCTTACGATCCGGAGATTTATTTTAATCCCAAAAGTAGTGTTTATAAAGTTATAGCCTCTGAAAGTCAGCCCGCCGAATCTGCCAATAAAAACCCGAACCTTATTCCTCGTCGGGCTCCCGAACTGGTAGAGGAATCCCCCAATCTGACGCTAGATTACGCGGATGCTTTTGATATTTGTGTAGCACGGACCGATGGTGAAATGACCTTTGAAGAAGGAAATCGAAATAATTTTATTTATCGGGTAGGTGTGTTTTGTGTGCATGCCGGGATTCCTCTGGCCATTGCAATTGAGGAGAGTAAGAAGCGGTTTGAATTTGATAATACTGAAATACAACAAGCGATAACCAGTGCTTATAATTATCAGCCTCATCCGGTAGTAAATTCGGTGGTAGAGGTACCTTCCGAGACGCTTCCGACGATTCCTGAGAGGGTCTTCGACAAGTTACCCGCATTGCTACGGAAAGGTTGTCAAGTCTGGAAGGAGGAGGGAGCACAAGAACGTGATGTTTTTTTAACGGGTGCTTTGGGAGTATTGAGTAGCTGTCTACCGGAGGTAAGTGGTATTTATGATGGGGATCTACATCACCCTAATTTATTCGTTTTTGTAGTTGCCCCGGAGGCTGGAGGGAGAAGTGCTTTTGAATTTGCCAGATTTTTGGGAGCGGATTATGATGGTGAATTGTTGGCATTGAATAAAGAAGCAAAGGTGGATTTTAAGAAGGCTTCGCGAAAGTATAAAGTGGCGCTTAAGAAGTTTGAAGAAGGGGAAACAGATACAGAACCAGTAGAACCCGAGCAACCAAAATTCAGGAAATTATTTATTCCAACCAATATCAGCTCGACGATGCTCATTCGGGCATTGAATCAAAATGAAGATTCAGGAATTTTATTTGAGACAACGACGTCGGATTTGGGTAAGGTATTTAGAAAAGGGTGGGGCGGAGCTCTACCGTCGATCCGAAAATCCTTTCACCACGAAAAACTTTCTTTCAGTCGAGAAAAAAACAATGAGTTTGTAGAAGTTGAGCGACCCGAGTTATCAATTGCGATGTCTGGAGATTTTAGAAAAGTAAAGCGATTTATTTCGTCGATCGAAGATCCGATGTTGTCCAGATTTTTGTTTTATAATTTTGAAGAATCGCCGAACTGGCAAAGTATTATTCCGAAAAAAGGAGGGGAGGACTTTGATGAAATCTATCAGGATTTATCGAAAGAAGTTTTGGAGATGGTCCATTTTCTCAAAGCGAATAAAACGAAATTTACGTTGATGGATATTCAGTGGGAGAAACTGAATAGAATCTTCAGGAACAAGATGGAAAAAACGAAACGGAATTATGGAAGTGATGCGTTGAGTATTGTCATGCGAATGGGGTTGATCTGTTTTAGATTTGCTATGATTTTATCGGCGATTAGAAAATTTGAGGAGAAGAATCTGGTGACTGATTTGATTTGCAGGGAAGAAGATTTTGAGGTGGCGGTGGCTTTGGTAGAGGTTTATATGGAGCATTCGCTTTTTGTCTATGATCAATTGCCAGGGCATGATAGTGGCTCCTGGTTTGATCCGGTGAAAAGGCAGGCTCCTGATGATGGGCAACCTTTGAAGCCTCGGGGAAGTGAGGGGGCGTAGATTTGGTGATAAAGAGGTTTGGAATTTTTTTCATAATTAGTGGCAAGGTTGTTATGGTTGGGAAAGTGACTATTAATGGCCTTGCTATTTTTTCCAATTCTGTTCCGGCTATCGAGGAGGTACTTTGCCAACTTTGCCAACTTTGACAAGTTTGCCAACGTACTCCAAATGGTACTTTTTTGAAAATGACACATGTTGTTGATTTTAGAATTACCCAAGAGAACAGATTAGATGCAGTAAATAAAAGCAGTTGGAGGTATTTGAGGTACTTGTCATAGATGCTAGTTTGGAAGCGATCGAAAAGGCCCAGATTCTTAGTATTTTGAAAGGTTAAACCTAAAACTGATTGCTATGAAAACCAAGAATAAGCTAAAAAAATATCTTAAGATTTTGAAAAAAGACAAAGCGGATATCTGCTACGAAATGGGACTGGAATACAAGATCATAAAATTTAAACTGATCCAGTCCTACGAGTGGGAAACGAGATTCCAGCAAGTAGTTAGAAAGGTGAAAGTTAAGAAGCGGTTTAGGAAGGCGCTGGCTAAAAGGTTAGGCGTTGAATATTCCGAAATTAAGAATTTATTTCCGGCTAGTTTGAATTCTACTTCGATCGCTAATTATTTAAATCCTCATCTTACTTTTTATACGCACGAGGAGATCCGGGATGTTTGTCAGGAGTTGAAGTTGGAGTTTGATGATTTTCCTTAAAGTCAGGCCTGGTCTCAAGAGCTCGCTATTATATCAGGCTGGACTGAGCACTTGTTCCTGACACTCGTGCAGCTACTCTTCGCACTTGGCTTTCAACAGAGCAGCAGCACTTCTGTTTGTTCTTCTTGTTTACTTTTAAAATACTGGTTTTTTTGCTAGAACGAAAGACTAAGAAAATGTATTAAAATCGAAGAGAGGCTACTTCGAATAAGTTACAAATCGTAGGGTCTCGAAGTATGATTTTAGTGAGAGTAAAGAAAAGATTAGATGTAAAATAATTTATTAATAAAATTTAAAAAATAACTGATTTATGTTACCAATATTAGACGAACAAAAAAGCGAACAGCTATTCAATCTATTAGGAAGTAGTCATTTAAATAATGTTTTACTAGGAATTCAACTTTTAAAAATAGTTAAAATTACACCTAGACTGATGAGCGGAATGATTTGTAATGCCTATTTTACAAAAAACGGACATATCCGAATAAGGCTAAAAGCAAATTTGAAAAAATATTTTGACAAGGATTTTAGTAAAAAACTGACGTCCTTACTAACAAGGGAAGACCTGAATTGTCCGAGTCAAGATTGGGGAATTAAAGTCCATAAGTTCTTGCATGAATGTTTGAGCCTGGGTAATCAAATTGATCTAAAATTTTTAACCATAAGTGTAATGAAGCAAACTGGTGAAGGTTTTCAGTTTTGTCTGGATCATCAACTAGCACCAATTAGCGAGGCAATGAAATATTTGCTAGATTATAAAAAGATCTTTTATTTCGGAGGCCAGGAAAGTGGCCGTTTTTATATTGAAGGAAAATATGCACAAGCAGCATTGAATGAATTACCCAATCAGCATCACGAACTTAATCTCATTTCAATCACCCAGGACAAAAATAAACCATTAATTTTTCCCGCAAATTTTTCGAAGATCAATAAAATTAACCGATTACTACTTTTTAATTTTGATCAAGTACCCGCAGAATTAGCCGGGATTAAAATAGATCATCTTGAAGGAGCTGAAAAAGATCAAGGATTAAAGAGTTTTCCTCCTGGTGTAAAATTTCCCAATATCCGCTATTTATCTATTAGAACGCCAGTAACCAATATAAAAAATGTAGTGAATCTGGAAAAACTATCTTATGGATTTGGTGAAATAGAACGTCTCCCGGATGATTTACCAGAATTAGAAAAATTACGATATTTTCAGTTATATCATTTGCGGATTTCAAATTGGGAAGTACTTTTTGAGACCATTTCAAGAATGAAGAAATTGAAAGTTCTAAGTTTAAAAGGTTGCAAAATGCGGAAAGTGCCAGAAAGTATTTGTTCGCTGGTTGAATTGGAAGAGTTAAGCCTTTATGACAATAAATTAATTCGTTTGCCTTTAGATTTTAAAAAACTAACAAAATTAGTCAGATTAAATATTAGCTATAATAATTTCGATAATTTTCCAACGGAATTGAAAGAGATGGAACATATAGAGCAGTTAGTACATTTTGGTTGTTCTGGTGGGACTAATACAATTCCACGAAGAAATAAAAGAGGAATAGTATACAAAGGATATGCAGGATTATTCTCGCTATACAAGTTTTGCTAGTACTCCACTTGTTCCTGATATGGAAGTAGTCAACTTCGGGTAGAACAAGTTACTTGGAATGGCTGGTCAGATTAGTATCCAACTAAAGGTAGGACTAAGACCATTCAGTTTTTAGCCTTTCCACAATCCTTGCAAGTCAGGATGGTATCCAACTAAAGGTAGAGCTAATTTTATCAAGCAAGGAATATTTTCTGAAAAGAGCGGATCACGACAGTATGTTGTGGTCCGCTCTTTTATAGATGTGGTAGAGAAAAGGCCCAAGAAGACGATTTGTTATTATAATGTTGACATTATGATAAAAAATAACTTAAATGTTTTTGTAATTTGTAAAACTTTGTTACATTTATAAATGAGAACAAAAAAGGTTATTCCTACCTGAGAAAACTAATAACCTAGAAGGAACTATAATAATATAAACCCATTTATAACAAAATAAACACTAACCAAGAGATCAAATTGGTGACTAAACATCATCTAATTCCCATCTTTTGAGTCTAGTTTTTGTGTTTTTGATGCACGATTAAGTACATCAAAAACTATCATTTTATTGATCATTTCTTTAATCTATCACCTATGTCATCAAATACATATTCTGCTTTGCTGATCGATATTGGAGGCAAACAGGATTTCATTTTTAGTAGTAATAAGCTCAAAGAAAATATTGGAGCCTCCTATATTATTGCTCATGAGTTATTTGGTCTTATACTTTCTGCTAGCATCCAGGAATTTGGAGGAGAGGCTGCTATTCTTGAAAAATGGAAGACCGAAATAAACCATACCAACTTATTTAAAGTAAATGAAAAGTTGGCTGTTGGTTATATCGGTGGAGGGAATGCCTTATTGTTTTTTAATGGAAATAAAGAAGAGGTGATCCCTTTTGTCCAACATTATTCTTATTCGGTACTACAGCAATTCCCTGGTGTCCAATTGGGATTTGGATTGATTGAGGATTTTAATTTGGATGATTGGTCAACGAGTTTGCGTCGATTGAATCAATCGGTTGATAACAACCGGAGCTTAAATTACTTAAGTGCAACGCCTTTTAAACATGGTATTGCCGCTGATTGTCCTCTGTCTGGAGAGGGGCAAGAGTCTTTTGATAATAAACTAAAGTGGATTTCAAAGCAAAGTCAAATCAAAATTGAATCGAGTACTTTGGCGCATGAGGTATTCAAATCGACTTATAAAGATTTATTGGGAACAACGCTAGAGGTAACGAACGAAATTGAGGATTTAAACGATGCAGATGAAAAAGGCTATATCGCCATTGTTCATATTGATGGCAATGGTATGGGACAGGCATTTAGAGACTGTAATGATTTAGCTAGTTTTAGGTTGTTATCAATGCAAGTTGATGAGAAATTAGAGGCATCACTCCTAGCCTTGGTTAGTTATACCATGGAGCTTTGTAAGACAGATCTTGATGAGGGGTATCAAAATATTTTCACTAAAAATGGGAAGCATTATTTTCCATTCCGCTCCATTATCAATGCCGGGGATGATATCACATTTGTTTGTCACGGACGCCTGGGAATTCACCTGGCTGAAAAGTATGTGGAGATTTTAGCGAATCCTGATATTGGAAATAAAAAGATTGCCAGCTGTGCAGGGGTCGCTATTGTCAATAAAAAATATCCCTTTTTTAGAGCTTATAAACTAGCAGAGAAGTTGGCTGAGAAAGCAAAAGAAAAAAGTAGGGGAGTGGACTCTTCCGAAAGCTATGGTGCATTTATTAATTACCATATTTCTGCTGGTGGTTATACCGGTGATTTTGATGAATTGATTAAGCGCAAGTATAAAGTAGGCGAACAGGATATGGAACATGGACCATTTGAGTTATTAAGTAAGACTTCCACGAATATTCTTTTTAAGGATGTAAAAAAGGAGCTTTATGAAATGCTTTATCAGCCTGAAAATAAAAACAAATGGCCCAAAAATAAACTACTGGCACTTCGGCATGTAATTACTAGTAGTCGAGCTGAACAGGAATATTTCAAATTACAGATGAAAGCAAGAAATTTGGAAATCAAAGAAGAACTCTATGATTTCCCCTATTACGATATGATTGATCTAATCGAATTTTATCCAAAACAATTGTTACAATCATGATAAATATGAATATCGCAAAAATAACGATTGAGCCACAAAGCTACCTACTCTGTGCTTCTGGTGAAGGTCGAGCAAATGTCGATGCGGAAGTTGTCTTTGACAATTTTGGTTTTCCTGTTTTTCCCGGTCGGCGGTTGAAAGGTTTACTTCGAGAAAGTATGATCGAGGTCTTGGAAATGATGGGGAAATCACCAGAGCAGATCAAAAAGAAGATCGTTCAGTTTTTTGGACAGGAAGGGAGTAAATCGAATGAAGGATGGTTAAAGGTCAATACCCTAAAACTAGAAGACTATGATCATGCCGTTGCTCATATTGCCCAACAATCGAATTTGGCCTTTTCTCGCTATAACTTACAACGATACTTCGTTTGCCAGGTCCAACAAACTTCTATAGAGTCGGATGATGGTGTCGCTAAAGATAGTAGTTTAAGAACTTACCATGTATTGAATTATAAACATTTTCCGATTTTTAGTGGCAACTTGGAAAGCTCCGAACCATTAAGCACGGATGATGAAAAACTCTTAAATCGGACTTGTCAAAATTTTCGTTATGCGGGTACGCGAAGGAATCGAGGTTTCGGAAAATTGAAATGTTCCTTAAATGACTTTGAGAAAGTAGAGATGCAAAACGATCAATTTGCATCGTCAACTGCAGTCGAAGCTTTGGAGGTGAATATTGAGTGTTTAGAAAATGTGGTCCTATCTACCTTAAAAGGAGAACAAAATACGGTATATACGGAAGAGTCCATTTCCGGAAATCGTTTACGTGGCGTATTGGCAGAAATGTATTTGAAAGAATATGGCGTTGATGAGGACTTTAAAAATATCTTTTTAAGGTCTAATTTGATTTTTAGTAATTGTTTGATTAATGGTGCCACCCCCATTCCTCTTTCTTTGCAGAGTGAAAAATATAATACTGATACTATTGTACATAACAAGTTAAATCCACCTTCTGATAATGTGGTGGTTCCTTTAACCAAATCCATCCATGGTTATGTTAATAAAGTTGGACAATTGAAAGTCCAAAAGAACTATCAATTTCATAATAGCCGCCCCGATCGATCAGCGGGTAGAAGTGTCGAAGATCAAACATCTGGAGGTATTTTTTATTATGAATCTATTACCGCTAAAACCAAGTTTGTTGGAAAGATTATTGGTTCTACTGAATTACTTCAACTATTAATTGACAAGATTGGAATGGAGCGACAAACAAATATAGGGAAAAGCAAGTCGGCTCAATATGGGAATGTAAAAATTACGTTCACTCCTATCACAACGGTAGCTAAAACAATAGAAAAAGGAACTTCTTTATACCTGGTCGCTACCACCCCGCTTATTCTTTATAATGAGGTTGGTTTTCCAACCCCCAATCTAAAAGCTTTTCAATCCTACTTACCAAATGGTATCACAGTAATAGATGCAAAAACAAAGACCACAACAGTGGAGCAATTCAATACACAATGGGCATCGAAATCCGGAAAAGTGGTTGCTTTTGCTGCGGGTTCTTGTTTTAAGGTGAAAAACGATCAGGAAGAAAATCTGGATGCAATAGGAGAATGGCAAGAGCAAGGTTTTGGGAAAATTGAAATATATACGGAACAAGAAATGAATAGACTGAAAGACCAACTGGAAGCAGATAAAAAGATATCCAGCATTACCCTGACTTTGCCAACGGAGGAGCAACCTGAAATTATCGAAAATATTGAAAAACAATACAAGGATCAGCAACGGGCATTAGATTTAAAGATACTCGCTTATAATGATAGTCTGAATTTAAATGGAGAAGAGATCTCTAATAGTTTGATCGGAAGGATAAATGCCATTTTTGATAATACAGAAGAACAGATCAAAAAAGATTTATATCATATCAAAAGTACCCCGGCAGGAAAAGTATTGGAGCAGTTTTTCTTACTGGATGATTTAATGAAAACTACGGAGTTATCAGGAAAGTATAGAAACGCTATTGAGTATCAAATTTATTGGCGTGCCTTCTTTGATAGCTTAAGATTACACAACAAAAACAGTGAAAATCAAAATTAAGATGAGTACAAAATCGAAATATAAAATTCAATATAGTACGGATGATAGAATCATTGCCAAGTATATATTGACTACAACTTTGACAAATACCTCACCACTTGTTATTGGTAGTGGACAAAGTGATTTTGCAGATTTAGAATTGGTTCGACTTCCTGATGGTGAGGTCTACATCCCTGCTTCTACATTAGCAGGCAAGATCAGATCTTACTTTGATGAGGCAGACGATCATTTTAAATTCTTTTGGGGGACCAAAAGCGAGGTCAATAATCAACCGTCTAAAAAACAGTACCAAAGCCATGTCAATATTGAAAATGCGATCGGAATTGAGACCCAAAAGCATTTAGCCATAAAGGATGGGGTAAAGATTGATTATGAAACGAACACGGCAGAAAAAGGAGCAAAATACGATTATGAAGTATTGGAACCTGGGGTGGAATTTAAGATCCAAATTGAAGTAACGGTTCGGAAGGCTTTTGATAAAGTGCAAATGCTTCGACTGACGGATTTTATTGGAACTATTTTGTCCAGTGACTTTAGAATAGGTGCATTTACAATGGCTGGATTTGGTCAGATGAAATGTGCTCCTGTCAGTATTCGTTCTTTTTATTTTGATTCGGAAGGGTCCTCGGACGTTGATACCTGGTTTGACTACTTGACCAAGGATACAGGTCAAGGTAACGTCGAAGTAGTAGAAAACAAGATCATACTTTCTCGTGATGGAATATTGAATCTGACGGCTAATTTTAAAATTAAAAATGCCTTAATTACTTCTACATACGGAACCAGTAGCCATCAACCGGATAAAACGCAGGCTTACCGAAAGAACAATCCCGAGGAGTTAGTAATTAATGGAAAGTCGATTCGGGGTGCGCTTCGACATAGAGCTTTTAAAATTTTGAATACGGTTTATAAGGATGATAAAAGTGTCAATACCGTGATAAATGACCTGTTTGGTTACGTAGATCAGAACAATAATAATCGAGCTAAAAAATCCCGGATTAGAATTGATGAAGCCATATTAAAAGGTGTTAAAAAATATGAACAAGCCCGAATTAAAATGGATCGATTTACCAGTGGGACCATCGACGGTGCGTTAATGACAACCGAAACGGTTTGGTCCAATGCTGATGAGAATTTAACTCTAAATATCCAGTTGTATAAATACCAGCCGCAAGAGGTGACCTTGTTATTATTGCTTTTAAAAGACTTGTGGAGCAGTGACCTGGCAATTGGTGGCGAAAAGAATATTGGACGCGGTGTATTGGAAGGAAAATCCGCGATTCTTAAGATTGGCGATCAACAAGTTTCCTTTAAGCAAGAGGCCGATAAATTGAACATTACGGATGAACATGAATTACTTTTACAATATAATCACCTACCTGAAAACCTATAAAATATGAATGTAGAACGAAAATTAATTAATGACTTTTCTATGCTCCAAGGTGAGCTAGCTACTTTTTCAAAAGGCTATATTTTGATCTGGTATTATGATGACCTGATGGTGGATACGGTGAAAAATGCCTTAAGCACGACCTTTTTTGCAGATAAGGAATTGGAGGATATTGTGAGAATTCGGGCTTTCAATGATCAAAAAGAATTGCATGTTTGGCGAAGTGGTAAACAGCTGTATAGCAGGATGCGATCAGACGAAGAGGAGACGACTCCAGCTCCTATTGTCAAGGAAATGATTGTAGTAGGAAAGGTAGCGAATCAATTAAAAGAAAAGTTTGAAGATCAATTCAAAAGACATGAACATATTGCCATACAAACTAAGAATTATGTGGGCTACAATGACATCGGACAGGCGGGATATGAGGATAGCCGATTTGTAAAATTTGTTGAATTAAAAAAAGGATAAGCCATGACGAATATTATTTTAAAAGATGGTCAATATATATTTCACTATGAAGGAAGAGAATATCGTCTTTCCAATGATTACGATTTAGGAGGAGGAGAATTCCATTTTGATGATGATGACTTTATCTATAAAAATGGTGGACTGGTTTCTATCAAAGTAGATGGAGAAATGTTTGGTTTGCAAGTAGTCTCTGGAAGTAATAATCGAAAAGGAGGACAAGATAACAGGCATCGTTCGAATGATCGACGTGGAAGAAATTCTAAATCTAACCAAGGAAGAGGTAAAAATAGTAAGGGAGAAAATATCGCCGGTGTGGCGACCGCGCCGTATAATTTTATCCCCTTACCAGAAAAATTGCACCAAACGAAGAAATTTAACCGAAGTCATCATATTTATGATGCTGATCTTTATCATGGACACATTGATTTTGATATTCGCACTTTGACGCCTCTGATGATTCGTGGCGACAAAGAAGCATTTTTTAAAATTAATGGTATTCCAACTATTCCGGGTTCATCCGTTCGTGGAATGGTGAGTACAATGGTGGAGGTGTTATCTGGAGGCTTATTTAATTGTTTTAATAATCGAAGAATTTATCAGCGAGCTATGTTTCCAAAGGGTGCATCTGCGAATATGTATTATGAAGAAAAACGGCCAGACACCAAAGCTGGATTTTTAAAGTTTGATAAGCGAGAAAGGATATTTTATTTACGTAGAAGTGAAGAAATTCAACTCACAGTTAGAAAAATAAAATATAATAATCGACCTTTTTCTATTCGCTTTTTCTCAGCCTCCAATACCTTTGAAATAAGATCAGGTAAAATGAGTAAACTAGATTGGAGGTTCCGTACAACGATAAAATTTAAGGATGCTCCTGATTCAGATATTGTGACCATTCGAAAGGAAGACATTTCACAATATGAAAATGATAAGAATCGTAATTTGGGAGGCAAGGACAATCAGATTAACCCAATTAGCATTGCCAAGCAAATTGCTAAAGGTAAATCTGTTGATAAAAGACTAGATGATGCCTTTGAAAAATATGGTGTACCCGTATTTTATTCTTCTCTAGGATTGGATGAAAAGGGGCAGGAACGATTCACCTTTGGCCATACTAAAAACTATCGTATTCCTTACCATAAAACGATCAAGGAACATGTTTCTGTTGAATTAACTAAGAATGATTTTACTGATTTTAAAAAGGCAATGTTTGGAGATGAAAAGTCAGCAGCTGGGAAACTACAATTTGAACCATTGCAGTTGAAAAATCCAGGTGAGGAAGCTTATGAAATGGCAAATATTACTAAGGTCTTAGGTTCGCCTAATGCGAGCTATTACCCTAACTACCTAGTGCAACCCGATGGTACTCGAACCCAATTGCCAAACTTAAAACATTGGGGATCGGATGGGACCAAAATAAGAGGGTATAAGTTTTATCACCATATCAATAGAGATGACCATTGGGTTAACAGGAAGATTCGACTCAATGTTTTTGATTTTACAAAGTACCTAAAAAAGAAAGGGTACAATCATCAAAAACAAGATCAGATATTTTCAGAACTGGGTATTGACGTTCGTGCTGATGGTAATAATAAGGATATCACGAAACCTTATAGTAATTTGCTAGAAATGAGTCAGACTGCACTTTACGGTTATACCTTTGATGCCAATCATGCGGCACAATTTACGGTGCTTCGTCCCGTAAAAAGAGACCAAGTATTTAGCGGCGGTCGAATTCGTTTTGCCAATCTAAGTAAAGAGGAACTAGGACTGTTACAAATGGCTTTGCAACTATCCGGTAATGCCCGTCATAAAATCGGATATGCCAAACCGTATGGCTTGGGAAGTATTCAAATTGAGAATGTTAAAATAACTTTATCCAATCGTCAAAAACGATATAAAACAGTCTTTAGTGCTGACGGACAGTTTGATGAAGGAAACGAGACCACCGATCGAGTCGCAGAAATAAGTCAAGCATCGTCTACTGCTTTACTTTCTTTTTATGACTGTAATTCAATAGCAGACTTTTGGGCCATCAAACGTAACCAAGCACTCGCAAATATGTTGGCTTGGGACACGGAAAGGAAATCGTCTGATAACTGGATCAAACAAACGGCGTATATGGGATTAAAATCCTTTAGTGGGAAACCTGTATTGCCGAAAATTAATGAACTTTAAAATAAATAAATTATGAGAAAAATATTATTAATTATTGGAGGATTATTTTTTGTTTTTTCTGCTTCCGCAGAAACAGAAATGGAAGCCTTAACCAAGCGAGTAAAGGAACTGGAGGAGACATTATTTTATATCAAATTTTTAGGACTTCCATCTTTAGCACTGACGACGGTATGCGCGACGATATGGGCGGCGTATATGTGGTTTAAGGGGATTAAGGATAAAGTGAATGAGGTAATTGAAAATGACGCCACAAAAAAACTTGAAGAAATGGCTAATACGCTAGTTAATAAAAAACTAGAAACATATCCTTTTATCGCCGAGTTTGATCAGAAACAAAAAGCAAAAAATGGAAGTATTTTGATAGTGAGTAAAGAAGGTAAACAAGATACCTTTGACACCTTGTTGAAAACTCATGGATTTATTAATCTTACTAATAGAATAATTAGTCCATTGGAGGCAGTTGATGTAGATGAGTATAAGATCATACTATTTAATGACCAGGAAGGAGATTTGAAACAAGAAGATATGGATAAAGTGGTAGAAAAATATAATGGTCAAATCCGTTTTTTACATTACAATATTACAAATAAAAGATTTGAGAGCGAACATAAAGTTAAGAATATTCTTTATGCGAATTCTCCTAAAACTTTGGAGCAACGACTTGCAGAATCTCTGCTTTAAGTAAGATGTCCGAGAGATAATGACTATGTTGCTGATATGGATATGGAAAAAGGCAAAAGATATAAAGCTTACGTAACGGTTTTCCACAAGTAATGAAACTAATAGTTTAAAAAACAACCCTAACCCATGCCCATCCTCATCCCAACCCTCTCCCTTACCTTCGATCATCGGATCAAAACCCACCAGATCAATCGCTGGCGGGGTGCCTTCAATGAAATGGCACAACATTCAGATGATCTGTTTCACAACCACATAGGAGATAAGACCTATCATTATCGGTATCCTTTGATTCAGTATCGATGTCAGAATGGACAAGCTGGATTGGTGGCTATTAATGAAGGAGTCAATGCGGTACAGCGACTGTTGTCGGAGAAAGAATGGACCATTCGATGGAATGGTCGACCTAAAGCCTTGAATATAATGGAGGTAGTTCCCGAAGATCATTATCTGACCATGACAGACCATCCTTATCGTTATCGAATACAACAATGGTTACCATTCAACAAAGAGAATTATCAATCCTGGTTGGCGGCCTCAAATTATATTGAGCGGATTAAAATATTGGAAAAAATATTGGTGGGCCATTTATTGGGATTTGCAGAAGCGATGGAGTGGCGATTACCCCAACGACTGGAAGTCGATATCCAGTTTGTTCATAACATGGAGAAGGTCCTTCATCATAAAAATAACCTGATTGGTTTTGATTTGACCTATAGTTGTAACATTGACCTACCGCCATACATCGGAATCGGTAAAGGCGTCTCTCACGGCTTTGGTTGGCAACGACAGGTAAATGAATAAAGAGGTGTGTTCATAAACTGTGTCTTTTAATTTTTTTAATCGTATATTTTAAAATTTTCTTTCATAAGTTAGAGTTAATCAGTGATTAGTTAATCGGTTAGGGGATACGAAATGTGACCATGTTTTACATTAGACTTTATTTTGTCAACAATCCTAAGCACGCGCTAACCATGATCTATATACCCATCCATCATGCATAAATCATCCATCACTAAATCCACCCCACCCAAGGGCGCCTTAAAGTACACCCTTAAACGCGCCAAACAACTCCAGGAAAAACACCACCTGACACCTAGTACCATTCGTAACTGGAAATGGAAAGGCTGGATTCCGGCGATGTATCGTGGTGGTCATTATGTCAAACCTGTTTTCGCTACGCCCGCTCAACTTCAGCGATTGGATCGATATCTGGCACTGGATATTGTCGTACGAGCACATCTAGGATTGCCGAAGCAACGACTCAAAGATTACCTCCAACGCAATGGTAATGCTCGTTTACAGGCCTATGAGGTGGAAACGGTATTTGAACATATTGTAGAATTACAGGCGCCTTTGAAAAACTTCATCGCTGAACCAAAATTCGAATACCTTGAGGTCATCCTCCTGGATCCTCGGTTTCGAAATACGGCATTGATAGATTCGCCTTACCGCGAGGTGCGTTGGCGACGGGGGATGGAATTTAAACCCGCTGCTTATCGATCCATTCGAAAAAATGCGCGGCACTGGTTAAAGCTATTAAAGAAGAAATGATAAATAGCAGTTGGTATACTGACTTTTGCCATTAGCTATTGACTTTCTTAAAAGGTGAAGAGACATAGTTCTTTTTCACAGTCGTTTATTTATCTCGACGCTTAACAAAGTTATTTTACCTTCAGGTATATAGGGAGGACAATGGCTAAAAGCAAATAGCGAATCGCTAACTTAAGTTCTTTGACATACGAATAATGCGGGTCGTCGACCGGTGATACTACAATTTTATAACTTACTCGAAATGAGTACTTTATAGATCCTGGAAAATATTGTTAATTCGCCATTAATGATAATTTATTGATAATCAAGGTGTTAAAAAGTCGTCGGTCTTCAATGAAATCCAGCAGTTGGAAAGGATCGGGAGGAAATTGGGATAATTCCCTTTTAATCAATAACTTAGCGGATGAACCGAGAGATGGTATATCTCTATTAAAGGGTATATTGAAAGGGTATTTTAAGTAGGTAATGGGTTTTAATCTAAGTAAGGTAGGACTAAGACGTGTGATCGCCGAGATTGAAGGGTTCAAGTTAATGGTTTTAATCTAAGTAAGGTAGGACTAAGACCCTGACCTTCCAGAATTTAGTTCGTGTCGATCTGGGTTTTAATCTAAGTAAGGTAGGACTAAGACTGGATTGCTCTACGTCTCTATATTTATGTTTTCCTTGTTTTAATCTAAGTAAGGTAGGACTAAGACATTTATTTTTGGTAGACTTTCGGTCTATGGCAATTGGTTTTAATCTAAGTAAGGTAGGACTAAGACCCATCTACATCATAAAGGCTACGTGACCTAAAATTAGTTTTAATCTAAGTAAGGTAGGACTAAGACAGATAAAACCGACTATCGAACCGGAACTCTCCACCTGTTTTAATCTAAGTAAGGTAGGACTAAGACACGCGAGAATCAAGCAAATAAAAAGCGATGTATTCAGTTTTAATCTAAGTAAGGTAGGACTAAGACTTCAAGCTTCGACGCTTGCTTCACAAGCGACGTGAGTTTTAATCTAAGTAAGGTAGGACTAAGACGTTTTTCCAAATTTCTTTTTTTGCTGTGCCGCCAACGTTTTAATCTAAGTAAGGTAGGACTAAGACCTGATCCTGCGGCTGACGGCGACACTGCACCAACCAGTTTTAATCTAAGTAAGGTAGGACTAAGACAAGAGGAGGTCGTCCATGGTAGAATAGATCCAAACTGTTTTAATCTAAGTAAGGTAGGACTAAGACTCACAATCAAATCCATATCGTAAATAGTAGAGTAGGGTTTTAATCTAAGTAAGGTAGGACTAAGACCCGATTTCTTTTTTGAAAAAGTAGAATCGGAAGAAAGTTTTAATCTAAGTAAGGTAGGACTAAGACTTTTAATTCGTCACAGGTAATTAGCCTGGTCGATCGTTTTAATCTAAGTAAGGTAGGACTAAGACAATCGTTGCTACGTATCCATTCGCCGTCGAACGAGGTTTTAATCTAAGTAAGGTAGGACTAAGACTCCGACATAATGGATAAGATCGAAAACGATGAAATAGTTTTAATCTAAGTAAGGTAGGACTAAGACTTGGTACCCGATAAAGTTGAATTAACTAAAAAGTGGGTTTTAATCTAAGTAAGGTAGGACTAAGACGTGCTACCAAATCCAGATGTGCCAGGATTTGATTGAGTTTTAATCTAAGTAAGGTAGGACTAAGACGTAATTTCATCGGTGGCCTGAATAATTTTCTTCAAAGTTTTAATCTAAGTAAGGTAGGACTAAGACTCTTCGTTGACGCTGTAAATAATCCATTTCCCGTCCGTTTTAATCTAAGTAAGGTAGGACTAAGACTCAGATTTGATCTTTAAAAAATAGTGTTTTAATTTCGTTTTAATCTAAGTAAGGTAGGACTAAGACTTCCCAAAAGAAAAGTTTTCAAAATCAAAATCGAAAGTTTTAATCTAAGTAAGGTAGGACTAAGACCTTCTAATTCATCTATTTCTTCTGGGTTGGGGGTTAGTTTTAATCTAAGTAAGGTAGGACTAAGACACATCAAAATTCACTTCCGCCATTACTGCGCTAGAGTTTTAATCTAAGTAAGGTAGGACTAAGACTTGCTATAATAGCAGCCAGCTCTTTGTCTCCATTGTGTTTTAATCTAAGTAAGGTAGGACTAAGACTTTTTCCCTCTAGTTTTTCAATAACTAGGTCTCCAGTTTTAATCTAAGTAAGGTAGGACTAAGACAGGTGGTGCCTTTCTACGAACCAAAGTTTGAACACGTTTTAATCTAAGTAAGGTAGGACTAAGACCTAAGATACCCATATTTTTAAATTGTGGCTCATGTGGTTTTAATCTAAGTAAGGTAGTACTAAGACTTGGGAATGGTTCCGGTTTAAATCTGGATGGAAAAGTTTTAATCTAAGTAAGGTAGGACTAAGACCAAGTTAATGAGGGTGCAATTATAACAGACTATGAGGTTTTAATCTAAGTAAGGTAGGACTAAGACCTACTAGCTCCATCGTTACCCTCATGCCATATTTCAGTTTTAATCTAAGTAAGGTAGGACTAAGACCAGCACGCTCCAAGCTCTACCGCCCAGTACCCTTCGTTTTAATCTAAGTAAGGTAGGACTAAGACTTCGCAGAAAGACAATTACAAACTAAATTATTTCTAGTTTTAATCTAAGTAAGGTAGGACTAAGACCTTTTTGATTTAAAAACATTTTATAGATTAAATGAGAAATGATCCTCCACAAAAAACACCCGTCACCGAGATGGTGAACGGGTGGAATATAAGTAACAGATAGCAGGCAAACGGAGGAAGGAATCAAGGATCGGTTCGTTCTAAATTCACTAGAAAACCACTGGCATCATTTTAATTTAGATTCCGATTTTTATTCCCATTTTGTTAAAGGGTAACAAGTCTCTTGATCAATGGTGGAGCAGATAATCTTCTCCTGCCACTGGAAAACCATTGAAGTTTTTGCGTCGTAGGTATTGATTGGCTTTGGTACGGTTGACGAATGGGCCGAGTAGCACCTTGAAGGGAAGATCATCATAAGTGGCGATCCCGATCCACCGATGGTAGCGACTACGAAAGGGCCAGGTAGCTTGATGATCTTGTGCGTTTTCTAAAGTGGTAAAAGCACCAATTTGTAAAAAATACCCTTCAGTTGGGTTTATGGATTTTGGAGTTTTGGGTGTACGATGATCCTTGGCGCGAGGTATATACGAAACGGATGGAGTAGGGGCAATAGACAATTGTTCGTACTGGTCCGGAATGGATACCTCATCCGTTTGGTAATTGGTAGGTTGGATGATCGTTAGTTGGCTCGGCGGTGGAACCACCTTTACGGGTGGGGCTGGTTTAGGGGATGGATTTTTGATGATGGTGGTGGGGAAGCTCTGATTCCACTGATGAGCGATTTGGGTCCAACCATAATTAAATAAAAGGGAGAGCCCAATCGCTAAGACAATACTAATCCCGTTCACAACCCGTGTTTGCTTCAGATAGTATTGGGGAGACAATCGTTTTCTCATCGGCGTCAGTTTTAAGATTAATTTGCGCATGGGATCTTGTAAGCGTTTGGCTAAAATACCGCCAACCACAAAACCAGATAGCAAGCGTAAAACTAGATAGATGGAGATACTATTCATTGTAAGGTTGTTTAACAAAAAGTAATACTGCTTGGCGAAAGAAGTTTACTTTTAGATGAAAGAATTTGTTTTGCTATCTGTCGAAAAAAATAGTTCAGCAATAAGGGGGGGTGATGGTATTGCATCCCTTTTCACCTTATTGACGATTTTTGTTGCCAAATCCTTTCAATTTCTACCTGATTTTTAGTATCTTAATTTTTTATTAGGAATGAGATATTAATAAATTAAGAATTTTGGGTTAGAGATTTTTGTTGCTAGTGAGGCAAAAAACGTAGGGATAGCCACGCTATCACGAGGCTTTTTAACGAAGCTAGCGGCAAAAAGGTCAAGCCAAAAACGTAAATTTATTATTAGCTCATTCCTTAGATGTTCATTGACATATTGTTTTAAAAAAGAAAGTATGAATTTATTTTTTATGAAAAATATTTTAATATGTCGAAAATTCAATAAATTTTTTCTAATGTGTTTTATGTATTTCGTTGAATATCAATAATAAATACATGATTAAAATAGGCACTATCATATTTTTGTGTAGAATGTTAATATTCATATATGAACTTTATTCAGTGTAAATGTATAATTGTCTGAAAAACAAGTGCTTAAGCAGTTTTAAGCCAAAATTTTATATTTTAAAACGTCAAAACGTGACAGGCAAATGATGGTCAAAAACACATGTGGAAAAAACCACTATTTATTCTCTGACATTCTGATGACATTTTTTAACGTGCATATCGTTGATAATCAGTTGTTTAATGATTCTAAGGGTCAGATTAAGTATCCAAGTGAGGTTGGACTAAGACAATAATCGACTTCTCACCTAATGAGGTGTTCCGTCAGATTAAGTATCCAAGTGAGGTTGGACTAAGACCTTCTCCAAACTGAGAATATAGGGAAGCTGTCATCGTCAGATTAAGTATCCAAGTGAGGTTGGACTAAGACCCTCATTGAAATTTGTGCAGTCTACATTCTCATTGTCAGATTAAGTATCCAAGTGAGGTTGGACTAAGACAGTAATAAGCCATGTTTTTAAGTGATCTCTAGTTAGTCAGATTAAGTATCCAAGTGAGGTTGGACTAAGACGATCATGGTATGAATCCCAATCGATTTCAGCTTCAGTCAGATTAAGTATCCAAGTGAGGTTGGACTAAGACCTGAGTTAGGAGTCTGTTTACCATTACGTGAACGGGTCAGATTAAGTATCCAAGTGAGGTTGGACTAAGACTATCATAAAGATAGTACTTAGACGATTCAAACCATGTCAGATTAAGTATCCAAGTGAGGTTGGACTAAGACCCCATGTGTTTCCCCACATCGAGTGCTGGGATAGCGTCAGATTAAGTATCCAAGTGAGGTTGGACTAAGACATAACAAACATTTCTTTTTCCATAAGCTCTTGTGTCAGATTAAGTATCCAAGTGAGGTTGGACTAAGACCTAATACCAAAATTCTTTTTCTCTCCAATGTCTTTGTCAGATTAAGTATCCAAGTGAGGTTGGACTAAGACCTTTTTCTCTCCAATGTCTTTCGCAACAAATACAGTGTCAGATTAAGTATCCAAGTGAGGTTGGACTAAGACTCTTTTACTTTTTCAACACCACTTTTGAGCTTTTGTCAGATTAAGTATCCAAGTGAGGTTGGACTAAGACGGTCCAAGCTTTACCGTACTGGACATTTAGTTTGGTCAGATTAAGTATCCAAGTGAGGTTGGACTAAGACGTTTTTGCATAATTAAGTGATTTTATTTAACATTGTCAGATTAAGTATCCAAGTGAGGTTGGACTAAGACCATCCGCGGTTTCAGGCATTATCTCTACTATAATAGTCAGATTAAGTATCCAAGTGAGGTTGGACTAAGACTTTCTGTTGTTGTACTCGGTGTTTCTGTTGTTGTAGTCAGATTAAGTATCCAAGTGAGGTTGGACTAAGACCTTCAATCGTTTCATTGTTTTGTAACTCTTTCAGCGGTCAGATTAAGTATCCAAGTGAGGTTGGACTAAGACCCTCCGATCCAAGTTCTTTTTTGTATACTAGTCAAGTCAGATTAAGTATCCAAGTGAGGTTGGACTAAGACGATTGATGAATACGGTGATAATTGCAACAAGTGTAGTCAGATTAAGTATCCAAGTGAGGTTGGACTAAGACTATAATAATTAATTCTCAACATGAATTGTTCCGAGGTCAGATTAAGTATCCAAGTGAGGTTGGACTAAGACTTAGATTTTTCATACGTATAAGTTTTATTATATGTGTCAGATTAAGTATCCAAGTGAGGTTGGACTAAGACGATATTTAAGTTCCTTAACATCGTTTAGGGTAAAGTCAGATTAAGTATCCAAGTGAGGTTGGACTAAGACAGTGGTTGGATGCCTCCTTCCAGGTATCGTCTATGTCAGATTAAGTATCCAAGTGAGGTTGGACTAAGACATTTTTTAATTATTTTTCATGAAGAATAATGAACGGTCAGATTAAGTATCCAAGTGAGGTTGGACTAAGACCATTATCGAAATCTGCTCCGAACTCATATGTTCTTGTCAGATTAAGTATCCAAGTGAGGTTGGACTAAGACTGTTTTGTGTTCCATCCTTTTCCTGCCTCTTCTTGTCAGATTAAGTATCCAAGTGAGGTTGGACTAAGACCTCTTCTTCCTTTTCCTTGCTTCCTGTTCCTTTGTCAGATTAAGTATCCAAGTGAGGTTGGACTAAGACCAGTCATGATCTTCTTTTAAAAGAATCAAATGATGTCAGATTAAGTATCCAAGTGAGGTTGGACTAAGACAATTCCTAGCCATTCTTGGGCACTTGTAGTCCCACTGTCAGATTAAGTATCCAAGTGAGGTTGGACTAAGACCGGATATCGTATTTGATTGGGTTTTGTTTAGATGGTCAGATTAAGTATCCAGGTGAGGTTGGACTAAGACACGATACTAAGAATAAAAATAGACTTTTTCATTTTGTCAGATTAAGTATCCAAGTGAGGTTGGACTAAGACACTTATCAAAAGTACTAGTTAAGAACGAAATAAAGTCAGATTAAGTATCCAAGTGAGGTTGGACTAAGACCTCTTCGCTCCCTGGGTCTTTCCTATGTAGACTGGTCAGATTAAGTATCCAAGTGAGGTTGGACTAAGACGATTGAAGAATTCTTTGTAATCAACTTCTTGAAAGTCAGATTAAGTATCCAAGTGAGGTTGGACTAAGACATAATAATGGTAAGACTAGAAATATCTAGTATTAGTCAGATTAAGTATCCAAGTGAGGTTGGACTAAGACATACTGCCCGCGATAAAGGCATAAATTTCTTTCATGTCAGATTAAGTATCCAAGTGAGGTTGGACTAAGACATTCTAATAATCATTATTTCTTTGGTTGAATCTGAGTCAGATTAAGTATCCAAGTGAGGTTGGACTAAGACAACCTAGTGCTCCAAAGAGGAAAAACCAAACAAGTCAGATTAAGTATCCAAGTGAGGTTGGACTAAGACAATAGTAACAAAAACAGGAGTAATTTTTTCATTCTGTCAGATTAAGTATCCAAGTGAGGTTGGACTAAGACTCTTGAGTCATATCTCCTTGGGCAAGAGTTTGCCCAGTCAGATTAAGTATCCAAGTGAGGTTGGACTAAGACAGCCTTTGAATAAAAGTTCTTGGTGCTGATTAGGGTCAGATTAAGTATCCAAGTGAGGTTGGACTAAGACCTCGAGACTATCTCCCACCACTTCATGTGTAGCGTCAGATTAAGTATCCAAGTGAGGTTGGACTAAGACTGTCGTCAGCTTGACTATCTTCGAGATCTCTCCAGTCAGATTAAGTATCCAAGTGAGGTTGGACTAAGACTTCCCATTTGGGGCAATGATGCGTCTTTGGACCATGGTCAGATTAAGTATCCAAGTGAGGTTGGACTAAGACAGTGAATCAGTTCTATTTTGATATTCCTTTTCTTGGTCAGATTAAGTATCCAAGTGAGGTTGGACTAAGACGATCTCTTTCATGTTTTGAAGATCACTGCAAAAAAGTCAGATTAAGTATCCAAGTGAGGTTGGACTAAGACATAATCAGGGTGATTTCTATCCAATCCATGTCATGTCAGATTAAGTATCCAAGTGAGGTTGGACTAAGACAGTTTTACATATAACTTAGTTCGTTAGATATTACATTGTCAGATTAAGTATCCAAGTGAGGTTGGACTAAGACAGTAATAATAGATAATTTAACTTTTTCATAAAAGTCAGATTAAGTATCCAAGTGAGGTTGGACTAAGACCCCCCAAAGGAAGATTTTAATTGCTTTTTTTTGTGTCAGATTAAGTATCCAAGTGAGGTTGGACTAAGACAATTAGGTCCATTCCTACCTCGATAGGAATGAGGGTCAGATTAAGTATCCAAGTGAGGTTGGACTAAGACATATAGTTTTTCCTTTTTGCAAGAAAGTTGTATTGGGTCAGATTAAGTATCCAAGTGAGGTTGGACTAAGACGAATTCATGCATAATTTACATTTTAATTTTTGTTAGTCAGATTAAGTATCCAAGTGAGGTTGGACTAAGACAAAAACCAAGTGGATCCATCATTGTATTCCACCACGTCAGATTAAGTATCCAAGTGAGGTTGGACTAAGACGTTAGAAAGTATGTTATAAGCTATTTTATGGATAATGTCAGATTAAGTATCCAAGTGAGGTTGGACTAAGACGTAGATTAGCTACATGAGCAACATTTCATCAACCCGTCAGATTAAGTATCCAAGTGAGGTTGGACTAAGACACATAACAGTAGTCTGAGACCTATTTCTAGGTCTGGTCAGATTAAGTATCCAAGTGAGGTTGGACTAAGACGTAATGCCATGCTTAATTAATTTTGTTTAAAAATTCAGGTTAAGTATCCAAGTAAGGTTGGACTAAGAAATTCAATAAAATGATCAATTTCCAGAGTGGAGATTGGTCATTTTTTTTTGGTTTGAAAGGAAACGGTGCGGAGTATCGTCAATTAGGTGAACAACTTATTTTTCGCACCAATCAATCAATTATGGATAAGCAAACCCTTCAACGATACCAGCATCAGAAAAATATATTTTGTAGTATCAATAGCGTTACGGCATTGAGTCAGCTATTGCGGACCGATAAACGTCGGCTAATGCTTTTGTCCAAAAAAGCTTCCTACAAAACCTTTACGATTCCCAAAAAAGGAGGTGGCCAACGGGTAATCGAAGCACCGGGGCCTGAATTGAAACGGGTGTTGGGACGGCTAAATCCATATCTACAAAGTGTTTACTTTTTTGAAAAGTCCAAAGCGGCTTATGGATTTATCCTGGGCGTCAAGAATGACCACGATCGCAGAAATGTCTTGTCAAATGCTCGCAAGCATGTCAAAAAACCGTATCTCCTTAATGTAGACCTTAAGGACTTTTTCCATGCCGTTACTCGTGAAAATGTAATCGACATATTTGCTGGGAAGCCGTTTAAATTTCGCCGACCGGTTTACGAATTATTAGCTGACTTGACCACCTATCATGATCGCCTACCGATGGGGACCGCTACCTCGCCCGTCTTATCCAATTTTGCTTGTCGAGAATTAGATGAGGCACTCCAGACTTTTTCTGAAGCCATGCTTTGGTCTTATACTCGATATGCGGATGATATGAGTTTTTCGAGTCACCAATTGATCAATGCCGAAAAAATCAACTCGGTTAGTGGGATCATTCGGCAATATGGTTTTACGATCAATCCACGGAAGATAAAAATGTTTGGACCGGAGGAACCTAAAATTGTTACCGGACTTTTGGTGACAGATACCGTCACGTTGGCACCAGGTTATCTGGAATTGATTGAATCCGAAATCAACCAACTCCAAACGATCATGAAAAACCAAAATGAACAAGGACATCTATCCACTAAATGGGTAGATCAATTTAAACAACAAATCCGAGGACGACTCAGTTTCGCTGGCTTTGTTTTAAAGCGTCGCGACGAACGTTACCAGGCATTGAAAGATGCATTTTACACAGCGATTAATCCGCCTGAAGAAGCGTTTGGAGCCGTAAATTGGCGCGGCTTTCCCTACAATATGTAGTGCGTTACATTCCAAAATCAACTAACTAACCATCTAATCAATCCAAGACTGTTCAGTTAAAGTGTGTCAGTGGGTTGGCCTTCCTTTAGGAATACAAGGCGCGGGCTGGCAAATGACACACTTTGTGGTACAGTCTCATCAATCCAACCAATTATGCAACTCATTCTAGACACCAAAGGAATCCAATTGACGAAGAAAAATCAGTCCTTTTTTATTATAAGTGAAAAAGGAACACGGACGATTAGTCCAGCGAAACTAACGAGTATCGCCATCACCGCTAATGTAATGTTAGGAGCGGACGCAGTCAAGTTGGCGATCAAACACCAGCTACCCATTTTGTTTTTTGATCGGATAGGGAAGGCAGCGGCACGATTGTGGAGTCCTTATTTTGAAAGTATCGCCACCTTGAGGCGACGGCAGGTGAAGTTTGCAGAAACGGTAGAGGCGACGGCCTGGATGGTGGATTTATTTTCCTTGAAAACGGAAGGACAATTAGCTACTTTAAAATGGCTGCGTGGAAAACGAAAACGTTCGATGGTGGTAGTAAGTCAGGCCATGAAAAATATTAAACAACAAAATCGATCCTTTATTCCGTTTCGAGATCAGTTGTTGGACGAATGTCGTAACAACATCATGGGGGTGGAAGGAACCATTGCCCGAATCTATTGGCAAGCCCTGGGGAATAGTTTACCACGGCCCTATCATTTTCAAAAACGGAGTCGACGACCAGCAGCGGATATTTATAATGCGGCCACTAATTATTTATATGGTATGCTGTATAGTGTAGTCGAAGGCGCTTTGTTTGCCGTCGGATTGGATCCGTATTTAGGATTACTACACACGGATATGCATCGAAAACCTACCCTGGCATTTGATCTTATTGAACCCTTTCGCCCCTGGATGGACCAGCTGTTACTGGAGCACTGTTTGGCCAACAAGATACAGCCTGCCTTCTTCTCAAAAAATCAATACGGTATTTTTTTGAATAAAAAAGGGAAGGCGTATATCATCCCCTTGTTTAATGGCTACTTACGAACTGCTCGGGTATACATGGGGCGCGAAACTACTGCGAAGCAACATATCTATTACTTAGCAGGGCAATTGGCGCGACGGATTCGGATCGTAGGGGAAGGATGAAAATCATTAAATTTTTGGGACATTCTAATTCTAATTCTAATTTTTCCGATAGCAGGAATATTTTATCACATTAAAAAATCAAAAAAATGAATCAAGCTATTGGTCAAAAAATAAAAGAGATTTTTGAAAAGGTAGAGCAGCATGCGGTTCCTGCCAACAAATCTTTTCGGGTAAGTGCATATTGGCACATTGGTCGGTTGATGGTGGGAGAAGAGCGGAAGGCGGAAATAGAGGAAGCCGTGGTTCACGAACTGGTTGAAGAACTAGAAGGTGTTTTGGTATCGGTCAGTCAAGGTAAACATTTGAAGAAACGATTATGGATGATGCGCGCTTTTTATCTGGCTTATCCGGAGTGGGAAAAGGTCGAGGTAGAGTTGAGTTGGGCGCATTATCAGTTGTTGTCTAAAATCGAAACACCGGAGGTACGATCTTTTTATACCCATGAGTCAGCGTTGAATCATTGGAGTGCCAAGGAGTTGCGCCGTCAAATCAAATCACGGTATTACGAACGTCAAGTGTTGCCAATGGTAGGACGCAAACCCGTCGATACCACTCAAGCAACCAGTGTGGGAGATGCCATCTTAAAGGACAATTATTTATTAGAATTTACCGGATTGAAAAATGAATCCGCTTATAAAGAACGAGATTTAGAAACTGCCTTGATTGATGACTTACAGAGTTTTTTGATGGAATTAGGGAAAGGATTTTCCTTTGTGGCTCGTCAAAAACGAATTCGGACGGCAACGGGAAAACAGTTTTACATCGATCTGGTCTTTTATCATTTTATCCGAAAGTGTTTTGTCTTAATTGATTTAAAAGTGGCCGAGTTGAGTCACCGGGATATTGGACAGATGGATATGTATGTCCGACTGTACGAAGAGAAATGGCGAGGGGAGGACGATCATCCAACGATTGGGATCATTCTTTGCCCGGAGAAAGACAAAACCATTATCCAGTATTCGATGCTCAAGGATAGTAAACAGATTTTTGCGGCGACTTATCAAACCGATCCTAAAGATGAGGCCGCTTTGTCCAAGCAGTTTTATCTGTCTTTGTTTCATAATCAACTGCTACAGGATTTTCCAGATTAGATGATCTGTGAAATGGTAGACGATAAAGTTAACTCGTAAAAGGTTGACCGTTTATCGTCTACCATTTTGCGAAAAGCAATCAGTTTTTATTCTGCTTCATTAATTCCTAATGATACGTCCTAAACAACGTTTAAAATTTTTACTATGCCACATCTTATTTGTTATGATATTGCTAAGAATAGTTTACGAGCCAAGCTAGGTAGAACGATATTAGATTATGGTTTGGATCGGATTAATAAATCGGTTTATCTTGGTACGATCAAAGAGATCGCCTTAAAAGAACTAGAAGGAAAGCTAGCTGCCTGGATGAAAGAAAAGGGAGAACCGAATGATAGTTTGATTATCCTTCCGGTGCATGGGTATCAGGTTCAAAATATGCGAGTATATGGAAAGAACGATTTGGACAAGGAGGAGCTAAAAGGAGATAAAACCACTTTGATTTTGTAGAGTCTTAAGTATTCGGTATCTTTATAATGTTTAGAGCAGGTAATAAACTTATATTAGTTCATTGACATCTTTGTAATTTATAATAATAGAAATATATTTATTTGATAATATTTTAATGTGTCGAAAATTCAACAAATTTCTTCTAATATGTTTTATGTATTTCGTTGAATATCAATAATAAGTACATTATTAAAATAGGCACTATCACATTTTTGTGTAAAATGTTAATATTTATATATGAACTTTGTGCAGTGGAAATGTATAATTGTCTGAAAAACAAGTGCTTAAGCAGTTTTAAGCCAAAATTTTATTTTTCAAAATGGCAAAATGTGACAGGCAAATGGTCGTTAAAAACACATGTGAAAAAAATCACTATTTATTCTCTGACATTCTGATGACATTTATCAACGTGTATCGCGTTGATAATCAATGATTTAAAATTTGGAAGGTTTAGAGTAGTATCCAATTAAAGGTAGGACTAAGACCAATAATCACGGGAGTATTACTGTCAACAATAATAGGTTAGAGTAGTATCCAATTAAAGGTAGGACTAAGACACTGAAAAAAATTTTACCAGGATTCTTACTATCAGGTTAGAGTAGTATCCAATTAAAGGTAGGACTAAGACTTTTATTAAGTAAAGGGCTTCTCTTGTATTCCTCGTTAGAGTAGTATCCAATTAAAGGTAGGACTAAGACCTAAGAACAAAAGGGCTACAACGAAATTAATTAAGGTTAGAGTAGTATCCAATTAAAGGTAGGACTAAGACAAGACTCAATAAGATTGTGTAAGATTTTATTAAAGGTTAGAGTAGTATCCAATTAAAGGTAGGACTAAGACTTTAAACATTTCAAGAACTGTATCAATTTTGTCGCGGTTAGAGTAGTATCCAATTAAAGGTAGGACTAAGACAATTCCCTTTCAAGCTCAGTAGTAAAGTCTTGTATAGTTAGAGTAGTATCCAATTAAAGGTAGGACTAAGACGATGAAAGGTTACTATTGTAAGACTGTTACCACCAGGTTAGAGTAGTATCCAATTAAAGGTAGGACTAAGACTAAAGACGGTAAGTGGACCACCTGGTCCACGCTTTGGTTAGAGTAGTATCCAATTAAAGGTAGGACTAAGACTCTTCCAGCATTACTTGAAGTTTTACTTCATCCAGGTTAGAGTAGTATCCAATTAAAGGTAGGACTAAGACACTCTAATGCAAGATAATCAACATTAACCTCGGCGGTTAGAGTAGTATCCAATTAAAGGTAGGACTAAGACTCTTAGTAGATGCTGATTGTTGCTGCTGCTGTTGGGTTAGAGTAGTATCCAATTAAAGGTAGGACTAAGACATTGTTTTAGTTTTTTATCAATGTGGTTAATTGCAGTTAGAGTAGTATCCAATTAAAGGTAGGACTAAGACGATAATTATAAATTAATGATTTAATTACAGTATGGTTAGAGTAGTATCCAATTAAAGGTAGGACTAAGACAGTCTAAATATGCCGTTACACTGTCTCCAATGTTAGTTAGAGTAGTATCCAATTAAAGGTAGGACTAAGACAATTTTCGGGCAATTTCGTAGTGTGTACCGTATGTTAGAGTAGTATCCAATTAAAGGTAGGACTAAGACGATCTCATACATAGGATCTGCACACAATCGAAGAGTTAGAGTAGTATCCAATTAAAGGTAGGACTAAGACTTTCTGGATTCGTGGCTGCCCTTATTAAGGCTGGAAGTTAGAGTAGTATCCAATTAAAGGTAGGACTAAGACGATCTGGTAATAGTTAGTTCCAATAGCTGGAGTCTGTTAGAGTAGTATCCAATTAAAGGTAGGACTAAGACATCATTAGTAACGACGATATTCCTATCAAGTAAGGTTAGAGTAGTATCCAATTAAAGGTAGGACTAAATTTCTGACCAAAAAGATAGTCAGATTAATTACTGAGTGAAGATATATATCCCAATCTGTTTATCCAGGCTGGGATTTTTTTTTTGATTTTTTGAAATTATTTAGGAAAGAGGATCAAGCAAAGAAGAAGATCTAAAGGTTTGGGTAGCTTATATTTTGTCTAGTTATTAAATGAATGAAGAAAAGACCTAGCTATTTTTCTCTCGATACTACATCCAGTGCTTGTTATGTCGATAGCCCAGCCTGGCGATCGGTATACAAACTGGTTGTAGATTTGATGCCTGAATAGCAATTCGTCCGTCAAAAGCGGCCTACAATGGATAAAATTAGTAGATAAAGACACAGATGTATATGTTTTTTTAGTATAATTGAAATATTATATGTATTAGAATCGTCATATTGTTGAACGACCCTTATAATAATTTCAATTTTTTATTTCTAAAACATACTATCATGACAAAATTATCACCACTATCCATTGCGGAAGCAAAAATTGCACAAGAGATTTTGGAGCGCCATTATGACACGCTATACCTTTATGCTGTAGGTTTGGCGAACCGGATGCACCTGGTCATTTACGACGGAAATGATTTAATTCAACAATTGTTTTTAAAAATTGCAAGACATCCTATCGAGTACAAAGAGCGAGGTATAGGATATTTTGTCAGGATGTTGCAATCCTTGGCCATCGATTTAAGTCGCAAGAAAAAGAATTCTGTCAAACGAGAGGAAAAGTATCAACAATATGATTCGCTCATGGTATCCATCCATGACCATCAATCGGAGAAGCGATTACTAGAATTATACGAAACAACTTGTATTGACTTGGATCCAACAGATGACCAGATATTTCGATTGATTCTGGAGGGGTATTCTCAAGTAGAAATAGCCAAACGTTTAAATATGCCAGCGGCCACCGTGGCCACAAAGGTCAGAAGAGCTCGAATGCGATTATTGCATAGATGGGGATCTATTGATCAAATTCGTGCGTTTTTAGAGTAGGCTTTTTCAACCAAAAAAGATTTGAAATTTTTTTAATCATTCTGAAATTATTTACTCAATAGCATCGTCATAAGAATACAAAACGTAGTATAATTTAAATGTGTATTCAAAAATAAAAACTAGAGATGAAAAGCACCCCACTTTTTCCAAAAACTCGAAACGATATGAAAGATACAGTAATTCCCCAAACTCAAATTTTTATCAATAATATTATTCTGGATATCTTACCAGAATTGGAAAAAGAAGACAAAGTCTTGATGGAGATTTATTATCTTTTAGAGGATTTAATTGGACAAACCGACCCATGGACTTTTACTTTTCTTGAATTAAAAATAACCGTACTGGCATCCTTGGATACTGCTATTAAAGAAGATCGATTAGGACCGTTGGTTCTTGTGCTAGAAGGCCTTTTGTTGACCATGGCAAAGAATGACCTAATGACCTTTGAAGCATTAGCTCAATTTTTGTCCAATGAGAAAAAAAGGTTAAAAGAGAAAGTTTTTTTTAAAAATAATCTCACGCTTTAAAAATCCAATTAAACCGTCTGGTGGACCAAGATGAAGAGTAGAACGAACGAAACAAAAAGTAGACGCTTTACTTATAACCTGTAGGTATACCTACAAAGATCCTTCAGTAAAAAAATAATTTCGTCGAGGTGCACCTTTCACATCAGAAAACCTACTGATCTCGTACCTCTCGGTTCACGGAACAATACTTATTTAGTCTCTGGGTATATAAATGAGAAAATATTCCAAAAAAGAAAGCCCGTTTCCAAGCGTTTGAAAATAAACACTTGTTCTCTGACGCTCGTGCAGCTACTCTTCGCGCAAAGCTTAAAACTGAGCAGCAGCACTCTTGACTCAAACCCCGACTACTGATTTACCCTTTTCTTTTGGCTGATAGTTTTAGAAAGCTCGTTCACAAGCACTCGCTTTGACGCTGGGCTGGACGGAGCACTTGTTCCTGGCGCAGGCGCAGCTGCTAGGCTTAAACTAAGCAGCAGCGCCTCTTGCCCCCATCTCCAACTACTGATTTTGCCAAACTCATCTCCCATGCTTCGGTGGGAGATCTGGCATCCCGCTCCCGGGAAGATATAGCTATTTTTTAATCCTTTGCCGGATCGATTTATGCGAAAAGAAGCGGACGCTATTTGTCCCAAATTTGACATGATACCGCGAACCGGGGCCAGGCATTTAAAGGAGTTGCTAGAGGATGGACATTTGAGTCAATCAGCTAATCATAAGTATGGAGAATATTTTAAGACGCTAGTAGTAATAGAATAATTATTTTGGACTTCACAGATGATTGTTTCAAATTAGGACAAGGGTCATACCTGTCATTTCTGTCCTAGCTAATGCTGGATGAATTGAGCCAAAAAAAGACAAAGCGGATATCTGCTACGAAATGGGATTGGAATATAAGATCATAAAATTTAAACTGATCCAATCCTACGAGTGGGAAACGAGATTTCAGCAGGTAGTGAAAAAGGTAAAAATCAAAAAAAGATTTAGAAAGGCGCTGGCTAAAAAACTGGGTGTTAAGTATTCTGAGATCAAGAATTTATTTCCGGCTAGTTTGAATTCTACTTTGATTGCTAATTATTTAAATCCACATTTTACTTTTTTTACGCACGAGGAGATTAGGGATATTTGTCAGGAATTGAAGTTAGAGTTTGATGATTTTCCGTGAGGTTAGGATTAGTCGTTTTTTTTCAACTTGTTTGTTCTTAATCTCTTTAGAAATACATCACCACTTGTCGAATTAGATTTGGCAGGTGGTATTTTTTTTGAAGAGCAATTTAAAACCAAACGCGTAATTTTGATTAAATAAAAATATTTTATTTCTCATTGGAACTTATTTCTAACTTAAAATGTATTAGTAATATCATTGGTATTAAATAAATAGTAAACCTATTTCATTATGAAAAATTCTACTCACCAAGGCCCACATCGGTATTTATTAAACGGCTAAATCTAGCAGCAGTTTAAAAAATTAAATACCTAAATTATGACAACTTTATCTTCAACTGGTAAAGCTGTCGCTCCACGTGCCGTGCATTCGACATCTGGAAGAGCTTTTTTGAGCGAACAGCTGGTGGCGCTTTCCCGAGGAAAGTCTATCACTCCTTCTCGCGATGCATTTGCATCCCTATTTTTACAAACGGTACAAGCTCTTCCGCAACTTGATTTTAAAAAATCAAAATTTTATCTAGGCTTATCTCTGATGGTCAAGGATGAACTTATTCCGCTATCCGTTTTTCAATCCGAAAAAACGTTTAATACTTTATTGGCGATACATGACAAGCTGTTTTCTCAAATGAGTGAGCAAGCTAAATTGTGCTATTGTTTGATGCCTGATTGTCCCGTAGGAAAAGAAGGGTTGACTTTCTTCCATTTGCTTTTTCACAACCTGGGAAATCTCAAGCGATTACCTGCTACTTTAATGGATTGGGAATTTGCTTTTTACG
>Ga0209187_1001203_pt1 | contig 32535 bp, 30 predicted proteins | sample BantaG_FD_187430 | JGI IMG/M metagenome (GOLD analysis project Ga0209187, IMG submission 187430) | Marine algal microbial communities from Bantry Bay, Ireland - BantryBay_4 metaG (SPAdes) (version 2) | ecosystem: Host-associated > Algae > Red algae > Unclassified | place: Bantry Bay, Ireland...
GTATTTCTTTTAAAATGACTCTTCACCAAAAAATCCTTAAATACAGTGAGTATTCGCGTCATTTTTGATTCGATTCATTTCAAAATAAACGTCAAAAAATGTAAATAAATTTATAAAACAGTGTACTTAGTAACGAGCAAATAATAAGTTTACGATTTCGACGAGGTTATTATTTACTCGTTACTTAGTCGTTCATTTTTTTCTCGTTCACTTTTTTGTCTTCAAGACCTTTGGCATTTTCGTGTCAATGGGCGACTGCTCCTTCTTGCTATATTTTGCTTCTTCTTTGCTTAGTTCTTCGATGACTTTCTCGTACAATTTGTCGGCAACTGCTGCGTCACCCATCCACAAATCGAGATTGCGCTCCAAATCTTCCTTTGTAATATCGTGAATTTCATAAATGTGATTATAATAAATTGCCAATAAACTATCTTTTACATCCGTTCGGTTGGATTGCGCGATGGCTTCCGCGAAGTGAACGTCTTTGAGTATTTGTACCATTTTTTCCTGCGGAATATCAGGTTCTATTTTGGGTGTTGACTGCTGATTGCACGCCGCAAATGTAGCGATAAACAAGATTATACAAAACAAATGCGCTACCTTTGTCGTTGTTTTTTTTTGAGAAAAAGAAATATTTATTTTCATATTAAAATAGTCGATGGTCGATGGTCAATAGTCCGTATGAATCTTGTGATTTAATCCGGCTTTCAACTATGGTCTATGGACTGCGGACTATCGACTGATTATGTACGACAAGATACAAAACGAACTCCAAACGACCAATACGACCCTTGTTGCGGTGTCGAAAACGAAGCCGAATGAGGCGATTATGAATTTGTACGCACAAGGACAACGTATTTTTGGCGAAAATCGTGTGCAAGAGTTGGTCGAAAAACACGAGGCATTGCCCAAAGACATCGACTGGCATTTGATAGGACATTTGCAGACCAATAAGGTGAAATATATCGCGCCATTTGTGCGGATGATTCATTCGGTGGATAGTCTAAAATTGCTAAAAGAAATCAACAAACAAGCTGCTAAAAATGAACGTGTGATTGATTGTTTATTGCAAATGGACATTGCGGACGAATCAACGAAGTTTGGTTTGGATGAATCGGAAGTCCTTGATTTATTGCGTTCTACGGAGTTTAAAAAAATGCAACATATACGTATTGTAGGCGTGATGGGTATGGCGACATTTACACCTGATACAGCTCAAGTTCGCGACGAATTTCGCCAATTGGCAGCTATTTCTAAGCAACTAAAAGGTGATTTTTTCGGAGAAAACGAAGCCTTCAAAGAAATCTCAATGGGCATGTCGGGCGATTACCAAATTGCAGTAGCTGAGGGGAGTACGATGGTGCGGGTTGGGAGTTTATTGTTTGGTGGGCGGACATAATGCGATTTTGTAAAAAAAACCTTATATTTGTATGGTATAAAATTAATAATATGCAGAGTTTACAATTTCCACTTTCTAATGTGCAAATGGAATTGCTCAAATTGTATTCTACCAATTTGAGTGAGGAAGATTTGCAGGAATTAAAATCATTGCTTTCGAATTTCTATGCGAAAAAATCTATAGAAGAAGCTAATCAAATTTGGGATAAAAAAGGTTTTTCTGATGATTTAATGGATGAATGGCTAAAAGAGGACAGCTAATATTAAAGTAGTATTAGATACAAACGTCTTGTTAGTTAGTATTTCTGATAGGTCAAAACACCATTGGATATATGATTACCTTATAAGAAGAAAATATGAAATTTGTATTTCTAATCAAATAATCACCGAATATGAGGAGATTATTGGTAGAAGATGGCATCCAAGTGTTGCAAAATCAGTGATGAGAACACTTCTTGAACTCCCAAATATTCACTTCACGGCAGTATATTTCAATCTAAATTTAATTCCTAATGATCCGGATGACAATAAATTTGCAGACTGTGCATTTGCAAGTAATTATAAATATATCGTAACAGAAGACAAACATTTTAACGCTCTAAATCAAATCCTCTTTCCAAGAATCGAAGTATAGAACATGGAGAAATTCAAACAAGAACTCTATGAATCGCCTGCTTAATTATTAAGATAAAATTTCCTCTCAAACTCACCTTGCATTTTGAAAATGCAAGGTGAGTTTGAGAGGGCAAATTACGGACAAGAACACCGTCATTCGTCGGTAAAAGTTGTCTGTGTTACGTATATTATGACCACAGCCATTATCGGACTCGGACTTATCGGCGGCTCTATTGCATTGGAGTGTAAAGCCTTGAACCACAACGTAATCGGTGTTGATAAAAGCCCCGACCACCAAAGCCAAGCTCTCGAACTGGGCATAGTAGATAGCGTTGAAACCCTCGAAGTTGCTGCCCAAAAAGCGGATATTATTGTGTTGGCAATTCCGGTGAATCACATCGAAATGTTACTACCTGATTTGTTAAATAAAATACATCCTAAAGCCGTTGTAATAGATGTAGGTTCGACGAAAAAAGCGATTTGCGAAGCAGTAAAAGAACATCCGCGACGCGGGCGTTTTGTCGCAGGACACCCGTTGGCAGGAACGGAATTTTCTGGTCCGACGGCAGCACATTTAGATTTGTTTCGCGGCAAAAAGAACCTAATTTGTGAGGAAGAATCGAGCGATGAAGATGCGCTGGACGCTGCGCTCGTGCTATTTAATAACATCGGTTTGCAGAGTATGTTTATGAATGCTGAGAATCATGATAAGCACCTCGCGTATGTGTCGCATCTGTCGCATGTGAGTTCGTTTATGTTGGGACTCACAGTGTTAGATATAGAAAAAGACCAAAAACAAATTCATAATCTGGCGAGTACGGGTTTTCAATCGACAGTGCGTTTGGCGAAAAGTTCGCCGCAAACGTGGGCGCCGATTTTTGATAAAAATTCGGAATATCTCGTCGAATCGCTGGATAGTTATATTGATTATTTGACGAAATTTAAAACCGCCATCGAAAACGGCGATAAGGAAACCGCTATGGGAATGATGGTGCAAGCCAACGATATTAAGCGTGTACTAAATGGTATCCGTTTGAATGTTGTGAAATTGAGCTAAGGGAAGACGAAAAAAATAATCTACCCGTCTGAATTGTTCTTTTTCTTATATGTTTCACTAAATTTTCCTTACGTAGCCCAGCTATGCGCGTCAAATTTAGCCAAACATATAAAAAAAATAACGGCTTCATTTGGGGTAGATTATTTTCTTCCTCTTCCCTAACCTAATACCTACGATGTAGAGAAAATTCATGAATTTTCTCTACATCGTAGCTGGATGCGAGGTATTTATTTTCTTTCACTTACATTTACACTGAATCTTAATACTTACACAAAATGAAGCAAACACAGGAATTTGAGAGTAACGAACTAATAGATAGGTTGCCACCGCATCTGAAGCAATTTATCAAACCACAAAACTATGAGGAATACACACCGATTAATCAGGCAGTTTGGCGACATGTGATGCGGAAAAACGTACGTTTTCTTTCCAAGACGGCTCATGCGTCTTACATAGGTGGGCTAAAAAGTACAGGGATTGGGATAGAGCAGATACCGAGTATGTACGGCATGAATCGAATTTTGAAGGAAATCGGATGGGCTGCGGTGGCGGTAGATGGGTTTATTCCGCCAAATGCCTTCATGGAATTTCAGGCGTATAAAGTCTTGGTGATTGCTTCGGATATTCGCCAACTCGAACATATCGAATACACACCTGCACCCGACATCATCCACGAATCGGCGGGTCATGCACCGATTATTGCCAATCCTGATTATGCCGAATATTTGCGGCGATTAGGTGCTGTTGGGGCGAAGGCGATTATGTCGAAACACGATATGGATTTGTATGAGGCGGTACGAAAATTGTCGATTTTGAAGGAAGCGGAAGGAACGCCACAAGCTGATATTGAAACGGCGACAGCAGAGGTGGGACGTTTGCAAGAAATGGAAGTTGAGTTTTCGGAGATGGCGCAAATGCGGAATTTGCAGTGGTGGAGCGTGGAGTACGGGCTGATTGGTGAGATGGAAAATCCGAAGATTTATGGGGCGGGCTTATTGTCGTCTATCGGAGAAAGCAAGTGGTGTATGAGCGATGAGGTGAAGAAGTTGCCCTACTCAATTGGGGCAGCCAAGCAAGGTTTTGATATTACGCAGCCACAACCACAGTTGTTTGTGACACCCGATTTTTCGTATTTGATGGAGGTTTTGGAAGAGTTTGCAAATACCTTGAGTATGCGTAAAGGCGGTGGTAGAGGCGTCCAAAAACTCATCGAATCAGACATGGTCGGTACGATTGAATTGAATACGGGATTACAGATTTCGGGTAAGTTTGTGCGCACTATTCTCAATGAAGATGGCAAGGTCGTGTTCTTCAAAACGGAAGGAGCTACTGCCTTAGCTTATAGGGAGAAAGAGTTGATTGGTCATGGTATTGAAGACCACCCGAATGGCTTTAGTTCGCCGCTTGGGAAGCTAAAAAATATCAATCTTGCGATTGAAGATATGGGACCCGTAGACCTAAAAGCATACAGTTTTTATGACGGGAAATGGCTGTCTTTTGAATTTGAAAGCGGTATCAAAGTGGAAGGCTTGAATGTGACGGGTATCCGTAATTTGCAAGGAAAATTGATGCTCATTCGTCTGGAAAATTGTACGGTGACGTATAAGGATGAATTTTTGTACCTGCCTGAATATGGTGTGTTTGATATGGTGGTGGGCAGCAACGTGGTGTCGGCTTGTGCAGGTGCTGCGGATTATCATTCGTTTTCAAGCTTGTACGGTGTTTCAGAAACGCTGACCGTACAGACCGAAAAAACTGCCAAAATGCAACAATTGGAAACGTATTATCAAACCATCAGAACGCTACGCGAAAACAAGCAAGAAAATGATGCTTTGCTACGCAAAATATTTGACCAAGTGCAGAATGGTTATTCGGGGGAATGGCTGCTGCCACTTGAAATATTGGAAATTAGCGGAGATGATGTACTGAATGATGAAATTCGCGCTTATCTTGTTCATTTAGCGGAAGTTCAACCTAGATCCAAAACATTAATTTTAGAAGGTATCGAAATGATTAGTATGGAGGCGGTGACTGTTTGATTTTTACATTAAAAACTTAAAATTTACTCATGAATACAGTTGCGATAGTTATTATATTTTCGATAGTGCTACCGATTCTTTTGTTGTTTTTTTTCATTCATCAATATAATTCAAATGTAAAAGGCATTGAGTACGACCAGCATTTGATCACAGATAAAGGATTATTGGAAACGATAGCTGGGCAGCCGGGCGGTGTTGTTAGTCTCAAACAATTGGTGGAAGTCACGCCTTTGACGAAAAAGCAAGTGCGATTTAGGTTGATGTATTTTCAGGGGCAAGGCTTGGTGAAATATAGCCACGACACGCGAATGAAGGCTTATTATTCGCTGACTGCGCCGATTGATGAACGTCCTGCGCCACCACTTTCGGATAAACCTCTTTTGACGGTAGAGGATATTTTAACGTTATTCAAACACCATGACCACCAACTCACGTTGCAAAAAATCTGCATGAATACGGGCTTGCCTATCGTAGTGATTAAGCGAGAATTGAAGTATTTTACCAAAGAAAATATCGTTAAAATGCTCTACACATATGGCGCAGATGGCGCGACAACATCCAAAACCTATATTCTCGAAGAACCTTACCGCAGCAACCCAGATATTTTTATGGAAAAACAGGAGGAGATTGATTTTGAATTGGAGGAATTGTTGGAGGAGGAGATGGTGCGGGTTAGGAGGCGTGATTAGTTTATCATTCGATTTTGATGCGTTTGCTTTCTTTTCAAAAATCGCTTTTCATTTTTTTAAATTAAAATCATTGAAAACACTATCTTTACAAATTATTTTGCGTTAGATAATTTGTAGATAAACAAAATACGCTGCTACTCAAACCTATAAGGTTTTGAAAACCTTACAGGTTTTCGCTTGATTATCAGTTTTTTATGACGTTAGGGAAGACGAAAAAAATAATCTATCCGTCTGAATTGTTCTTTTTCTTATATGTTTCACTAAATCTTCCTTAGTGAAAGAAAGTAAATAACTTGCCCCATTATGCTTGTTCTTTTCCCTTCTAAAAAACACAAAAAATAGTTCCGTAGCTATGGCTATGCAACGATTTTTTGAATTCTTTAGAAGGTTCTGCTGAAATAAAGATATTTTTAAATTATTTTATAATAAAAAATATTTATAAATAATTCATTTTTAATAATAAATAAATTACAAAATAATTTTAATTAATTAAAAAATGGCTATATTTCAGTGCGACTTTAGAAGAAAAAATTACGGCGCATTATGGAACAATTTATTTAATTTCTTTCACTTACGTAGCTCGGCTATGTGCGTCAAATTTAGCCAAACATATAAAAAAAATAACTTCTTCATTTGAGGTAGATTCGTTTCTTCCTCTTCCCTAAAGACGAATAAACGAATACAAGAGTAAAAGAATCACAAACAATATGTTCGATAATTTATCAGATAAGCTCGAATTAGCCTTCAAAGACCTCTCAGGTCAGGGGAAAATTACGGAAATAAACATTGCCAATTCGGTCAAAGAAATTCGTCGCGCACTCGTTAGTGCGGATGTGAATTACAAGATTGCGAAGGAATTTACCGACAAGGTAAAAGAACAGGCATTGGGCGAAAAAAACGTCTTGAAGTCGGTCAGTCCGGGGCAATTGATGGTCAAAATAGTGCAGGACGAACTCATCGAATTGATGGGCGGTCAGAGTGTTGGTATCAATATAAAAGCCAATCCGGGTATCATCCTCATTTCGGGTTTGCAGGGTTCAGGTAAGACGACTTTTTCGGCAAAATTGGCGAAATATCTCAAAGAGAAAAAGAGCAAAACGCCCCTCATGGTGGCGTGCGATGTATATCGTCCGGCGGCTGTAAATCAGTTGGAAGTCTTGGGAGAGCAGATAGGCGTGCCGGTCTATAAAAACTTAGAGAGTAATGACCCCGTGCAGATTGCTCAAGAAGCCATAAAAATGGCGAAAGGCAAGCACGATGTCGTGATTGTAGATACGGCTGGACGCCTGGCAGTGGACGAGGCGATGATGACCGAAATCGGCAATATCAAAGCCGGTATCAACCCAACGGAGACGCTTTTTGTGGTGGATTCGATGACTGGACAGGATGCTGTCAATACGGCAAAAGCTTTCAACGATATTATTAATTTTGACGGCGTAGTACTCACCAAACTCGATGGTGATACGCGCGGTGGTGCGGCTTTGACAATCAAATATACGGTCGGAAAGCCCATCAAATTTGTGAGTACAGGTGAGACGCTTGAAACGATTGATGTTTTTCACCCGGACAGGATGGCGCAGCGTATCTTGGGTATGGGTGATATTGTTTCTTTTGTAGAAAAAGCACAAGAACAATTTGACGAAAAAGAAGCCGCAAGACTCGAAAAGAAAATTCGTAAAAATAAGTTTGATTTCAATGATTTTAAGTCCCAAATTGCCCAAATCAAACGCATGGGTAATATCAAAGACTTGATGAAAATGATACCGGGATTTAGTAAGGTTGCCAAGCAAGTCGGCGAGATAGATGATAGTGCTTTCAATAAAGTAGAAGCCATCATTGACTCCATGACACCCTATGAACGTGAGCATCCCGAAGCCATTAATACAAGCCGAAAAAATCGCCTCGCTAAAGGTAGCGGCAACGGAATTATTGAAGTCAATCAGTTTTTAAAGCAATTTGATGAGATGCGAAAAATGATGCACCAATTTACCAAACAACACGATAAACAACACGGCGGCGGTGCGAGAGCTACGCCTTCGCGCCTTGCGAAGCGCAAAGGGTTGAGAAAGAAGAAGAAAAGGAGGTAATCGCGTGTATAAAAAACTATAGTACAGGACTGGTCGCCTGTGATCATGCTAAATATCTCGTTGTTAAACTTGCTAAAATTCACAAAAATGTATAACTTGTAAAATGAACGAATATAAAAACGAATTGAAGCCACGTATTGATTATGATGGGTTTTGGAAACGATTGATTTTAACGTTTTTTGAAGAGTTTTTGGACTTTTTTCTTCCAAATTTATTGCTCGACGTGGATTTGAACAAGCCACCAGAATTTTTGGAACAGGAACTTGCTACTATCATTCCAAAGCAAACAGCTAAAGGGCGCATGTCGGTGGATAAGTTGCTCAAATTTTGGACGAAAAACGGTGAGGATAAGCATATTTTTGTGCATATTGAAGTACAGTCGTCTAGAGAATTAGGTTTTACGGAGCGAGCGTTCAAATATTTTTACCGAATCTATGACAAGAACGGAAAACTAATTACGACGATTGCCATTTATACGCACGATGATGTGCCCGATCAATACGATCGGTTTGAGTACAATTATCAGGGAACGGAGTTGACATACAAATTCAACACATATCTTGTGAGAGATGCTGACGAAAAAAAACTCGAAGCATCCGATAATATGTTTGCACTCGTGATATTGGCTTGTAAATATGCTAATTATACCCAAAACGATGTAGAACTTCGACGTAAGTTCAAGTTGAAATTATTCAGACTTGCAATAACGCGAGGTTATTCGCGGGAAGAAATAGAGGCATTGGTTAGTTTTATTGACTTTGTGGTGTATTTGCCGCCGAAAACGAATACAAAACTTAAAGTTGACTTTGTAAAAGAATTTAAGAAAGAAAAAGAAGACATGGAAAAAAATTATATTGTATCGCCTACATTCGATGAAATTTTGCTTGAACTGATGAGTGATAAGCAAAAAAAGGAGATTGCTGTTGCAAAAAAAGCTGCAAAAAAAGCTGCAAAGATAACTGCGGAAAAAGCGATGAAAATAGCTATGCGTGCAGAGATTAAAAAGCAAAGAAAAAAAGCAATCGAAGAGCAAAGAAAAGCAATCGAAGAGCAAAGAAAAGCAGCAGAAGAGCAGAGAAAAGCAAGATTGGAAAGTGTCCGCAAGCTCATTATATCAGGAGTATTTGACTTACCTGAAATTGTCGAAATCACGGGTATTCCCATGGAAGAAGTACTGAAAGTCAAAGCTAAAATAGGCGAACAAGATTGATAGTTCGTAGTCCACAATAAGATACAAAACTCATTACGAACTACGAACTCCAAAAATATCAGTTTATTTTTGTGTCATTCCTTAACCCTTCAAAATATCGTGTCCCATCTTATCGCGTTTTGTCTTCAGATAGGTTTCGTTATGCTTATTGGCTTCGGCTTCGATATGCACATTATCGACCACCTCCAATCCATAACCGACCAATCCGATACGTTTTTTCGGATTATTGCTCATCAATTTCATCTTGGAAACGCCCAAATCGCGTAGAATCTGCGCACCTACGCCGTAGTCGCGTTCATCGGGTCGAAAACCGAGTTTTTCGTTGGCTTCTACGGTGTCAAGACCTTCTTCTTGCAACTTATATGCCTTCAATTTATTGAGCAAACCAATGCCGCGCCCCTCTTGTCGCATATATAACACCACGCCTTTTCCTTCCTTCTCCACCAACTCCATGGCCTTATGCAATTGGTCGCCACAATCACAACGAAGTGAGCCTAAAATATCGCCCGTTTCGCAGGATGAGTGTACCCGCACGAGAATGGCTTCGTCCTTTTCCCAACGCCCTTTGACGAGTGCCAAATGTACTTCGTTGGTCGTCAACTGACGAAAAGTAATCAGCTCAAAATTACCGTATTTTGTCGGCATCTGCACGGCAACATCTCGCTTGATAATTGTTTCATTTTCAATGCGATACGCCACTAAGTCTTTGATAGCGATAATTTTTAAATCAAATTTTTCGGCTATCTTATAGAGGTCTGGCAAACGTGCCATTGTGCCATCTTCATTCAGGATTTCGACCAAGACACCTGCCGGATAATAACCCGCCATCTTCGCCAAATCAATCGCCGCCTCCGTATGTCCGGTACGACGCAATACGCCCCCGCGTTTTGCTCGCAAAGGGAAAATATGACCAGGACGTGCAAAGTCCGACGACTTCGCCTTTGGGTCAATCATCGCACGGATGCCCGTAGCGCGATCGTATGCGGAGATACCCGTCGTGCAGCCCTGCCCGAGTAGGTCAATCGACACGGTAAACGCCGTCTCATGCAGTGCGGTATTATCGCTCACCATCGGGTACAGTTGCAGCTCGTCGCAACGGTCTTCGATAACCGGTGTACAAATCAAGCCACGCCCCTGCGTTGCCATAAAATTGATAATTTCGGGCGTTACGCACTCCGCCGCACAGATAAAATCACCTTCATTTTCGCGGTCTTCGTCGTCCACTACTATGATAACTTTTCCGGCTTTGATGTCCGCTATGGCTTCTTCTATTGTATTTAATTTATCTTTCATGTGTTTGTGTGAATTGTGATTGGGGATTTAGTTAGATGAGTATAGTTCTAACTTGCTCTATGTTGAACTCCTCTTATTTCCTTTTGAACGATGTCTAATATAAATGTTTCTAAATCAGGATTTACAATTCTATTTATTTCAAATTGAATCTTTCTGATATATCCTTCGTAGAAATGTTCAAAGGGAGTTATCATTGAATCTATTGCAAAATTATCACTTTTAAACGTACCTAACTCCACTATCATTTGATATAAAGCATTAACTATTGTATATCTTGAAGTGGTTGTAACAATATTTTCATTATTAACTTTATCTGTCAAATCTTGCCTGAATTCTTTTGAATAATCGGAGCTAAAAGCAAACTCCCATTCTCCATGCTGTACCTTATTTCTTAAAGTAAAATTTGGTACTAACTGATGTCTGATAATATTTTTTAGATTGAAATATCTATCCACTAATTCCTGTCCTAAATTATTTCTTTGTTGCTGAATATTCACTGTTTCACATGTTTCATCTCCGGCAGGAACTAAATCGTATGCTATGCAAAAAATAATTTTTAACGTTTTATACCATCTCTGGTCAAGAGCGGGTCTCTCAAGTAGATAATCTCTTTGTACATTTGTAAGTAAATTTTTTTCATAGAAAAGTCGTTTGATACTTTCTTCTGCCCAAGAAACCTGAATGCCTGTGAGAATTCGATAGTAGGATTTTTCTACCTTACGTAAGTAGTGAGACAAAAATATCCTTACTTTTTGACGGTTTCTTTTTCCGCTATTTTTCCCTACAAAAATCCTTATCCCGAATCGGGGTTCGGGACAGGCTGTAGCGTAGGCTATGTGCGGTTTTTGTAAGAAAAAATATCGAAAAAATAACCACGTCAAAATTGTAAGCCTATTTTTGTCCCACTACTTAACTTTATTTTTCGGTCATCTTCATTGGGCAGCGAATAAATATAATCACCTGTTTTTGTTTGTTTTTGTAGAGACTTTTTACCTGTTCTCTTATTTCAACAAAACCAATTTTCAGCAACTTCATATTTGAATTATGATATTTAAAATATTTCTTTATTTCTGCTTGTGTCATAATAAGTTAGTTTGGTTGTCCCGACCAAAGAAGTCACTTTACTTACTCCTTTGACCGGGAATCGAACCCGGAGACTAACTCGGCAAAACCTCATCAGCCCGACACCTACCCTTACTTCATAAAGAAGGCATTAAATAACTTTATAAATTTAGCTGTTTGCGTTTTAATTTACTGTAAATCAACGCTCTTTCCACTTTTTAGGACTCATGCTTGTGTGATATACACCTGTTACGACAATAGCTTCTCTTTCCTCATCAATGATATAATGTATCATAAACGGAAATCTTTTTAGAACAAAAGTTCGGGTGTCATCGTATCTTACGGCTGCAATTCTTGGGTGTGAACACAGTAACTCCACGCTTTCCATAACTAAATCTATGAACTCATCACCCAAACCAAGCCTTTTAGATTCATACCAAGCGAAAGCTTTGTTGATATCTTCTATAGCAAGGGGCATTATAATTGACTGATGCATTACGATTTTTCTTTAATGGATTGCATAGCAGTTTTGAAATCAACAGCAATATCAGGATTTTCTTGATAGGCTTTCACTCGTTTTCTATTTTCTTCAATTTGCCATTGTGGAATATTGAACTCATGCCCGTTACTATTCGATGAGAGTCCATTAAAAAAAGCATCGACTTCTAATAAAATCACAGGGTCGTCTGTTTCTACTACCAACCGATGAATATTATTTTTTAATTCTGCTACATTCATAATTTTAATTTTTGATAAAGTTAACCAATTAGCATGACAAAGGCAAACAGGCATCAGTGTATATTTTGACTGCTTAAATCAATCTATTATTTTAGCCAATTCATGCGGATTCATATCCTCAATTCTATTTGGAAACTTCTTACTCGGCAGCCACAACCTTTCTTCTATCGACAAGGTGGACATTGGAATTTGCTGCTGTATTTCGTTGATATTAGACTCAATCATTTGGTGATTTTTCCTTGCTATTCTTTTTGGTATAGCAATCAAAATACCCTCCTTTATTTTATCTATTTTTTCATTATGGTAAAGTTTAATGTAAATGTCGGGATAGACGCCTCTATCAAGGCATTGATTCCAGTCAGGTGACCAAACTTCCGTACCAAAAAACTGCAAGTCCTTTTGCGCAGGTTCATTATTTCGATACTTGGAGGTCCATTTGATATTGTTTTTTTTGCTCCATTGCATTCGACCAAATCCAAGATATTCGCTTTTATGTTCATAGCCCTGAAAGCTTCTAATGTAGGGCTTGTTTGTTGATAATTCGACTAATGGATTTAAATTTGGTAGCAATGCCTTCCAATTCTCCCAAAGATAAAGTTTTGGACTTTCAGTTGTATTAATAAGCCAGAGTTTGTATTTATTACGAAATAACCAGTCCAATATATATTATTTTTATTTTAAATTAAAAATATTAATGATTAATAGACTTTGTTTAGGAATATTTTGTATGCATGGAACTTTTGTATTTTTTCGATAATCGAGCCTCATTTTGAGCCGCATACCCTACGGTACGGGGCGAAAAATAGGGGAAGAGTATCGGAAAAAGACAAAGTTAGCTGCATACAAAATTTTTCTAAATAAAGTCTAATCATTATCCCTTAATAACGCCATCAAAAATATCTTCCAACTGCCTAACAAACGCCCCCCAATCATAGTTCTCTTGAATATAAACTAATCCTTCATAACTCAATTTTTGACGCAATTTTTCATCCCTAATGAGTTGTATAATTTTTTCGGCAAATTCATCCGCACTATCCGCCAATATAATCGCCTTTTCCGCTTCTGCACCAATCGCATTATTGACCATCGAAGTCGTGATGCAAGGTACGCCCATCGCCATTGCTTCGAGGATTTTATTTTGCAAACCTGCACCCATAAAAAGCGGCGCGACGAAAATTTCTCCGTCATTATACGCATCCCGAATATCATCCACCCAACCCGTCACCGTCACCTGTTTGCCCTGTAAGCGGAGGACTTCGGGCGTAGGTCGCGCACCTGCAATGAGCAAACGCAAAGCGGGCATTTCTGCCTTCAATTTCGGGAGCACTTCTTGCACCAAAAAACGCGCTGCTTCTACATTCGGTGCATAACCCATATTACCCACAAAGACCAAATCATAAGACGGTTTTTTATCTTTTTTTCGTTGAAAAAAATCGAAATCTACACCATTCGGGACAATTTTTATACGTTCCTTCGTATTCATATTCAAATGATTACGGTCTTGCGTCGAAATAATTATATGTGCATCAAAATCCGCGAATATATCCGCTTCATATTGCATCATTTTCCGTGCTTCTCTCGCTAAAAATGGACGCAAATAAAAAGGAGCGTTCTCCGACCAACGCTTTGCATTCACCGAAAAAGCATCCATATAATCCACTACATTTGGTACAGGTAAATCACGCGCATATTCTGCCATTCGAGCGAGTTGGCAATATACTACATCCGGTTTTTCTTTCTGAATAATACCATAAATACTACGATGAAAATTGCGCTTATAAAAATAGCCCACTTGCAAAGGCAAGCCATTCAAAAAACCTTTGGTGAGATTGAGTACGATATGATTTTTTCGCAATCTAAACGTATAAATTTCGCTACAATACTGCTTCAATTCCGCATAATCATCTTCCGGAATCCGCTGTTCGGTCAACGAACACAGTACCACATCGTGACGCACTGACAAGCCCCGGATTTGTCGATAAATCCGCAATTTATCCCCCTTTTCGATGGGATATGGAAATCGTGATGTCAGTACGAGTATTTTCATAACATTGTAACGCGGTACTTCCAGTCCGCGCACCGTAGAACCATGCTTCCAGCTCGTTTTTCGCGAATGTAGAGTCAAACTAACGCGACGCGGAATGGAAGTACCGCGCTACGTAGGGTTACGTTCTATAAAATTCCAACAGTCGTGCTGCTATTTTTTTATTATCAAAATGTTCTTCAATAAACGTTCGCGCTCGTGCGCCGAGCTGTGCTAATGCGTTTTCATTTTCCATACAAAAACCAATTTGCTGTACAAAATCGTCGGCAATATCTGCGATTAAAACTTCCTTACCTGCCTCTGCATCAATGCCTTCGAGTCCCAATGTCGTTGCAATGGTCACGCGAGAAAGTGCCATGCTTTCCAAGATTTTGACCCGCATACCACTACCCGATAGCAAAGGTACAATCATTATCGGGTGTGCCGTAATAAATTCGCGAGCATCTTCCACTTCGCCGTGAATAATGACGCCCTTTATCGCTTTTTTTTGCAACCAATGCGGCGTATTGCGCCCTGCGATGTGTAGCGTGATATTCGGATATTTTTCGATGACTTTTTCCCATACATTTTCTAAAAACCACGTCAATCCCTCCAAGTTGGGCATCCAATCGAGCGAGCCTATGAAGGAAAGGCTTAGGGATTTTTGATTGGTGCTTTGCGTAGTCCACCCCCCAACCCCCTCCAGAGGGGGAGATACAGACGTAGATAGTTTTTCGCGCAGCGAAAAATCTCCCCCTTCGGAGGGGGCTGGGGGGTAGACTGCGTTGGACTCGTCACCCACATATTCCCTCGTATCCAAGCCAATCGGCGTCGTATGCCCTGCGATAGTACAGCCCATTTTTCGGAATTGTTGGAGGTCGCGCTCAGTGATAGCGACCATCATATCATAGTCATTGAGGTGGTCAAGTTCAAATTTTTGGAGGCGATTGGCGAGAAGATTGACATACCATTTTTTCAACCCGCGCGGCGTATTTTGGGCGATGCGCTGCCAGATTTCAGATTCTACATTATGCGAGCGCATGGCGATACGGGCGTCCGAATGGGCGCGTATCACAGGTACGTAAGGCGCAAGGTAGAGAGTTTCGAGTTGTATGATGTCGTATTTTTTTTTGGATAATAATTGTATTAATTTTTCGGTATAATTACCTGATATATAACGAACTACGTGATAAGAGTCTTTTGTAAATAAATTAAACAGCGCATCTTTCGCCTTGATTCTATTGTCCAAATCGCTCAACACTATTTCGTCATAATGGTCATAATCGGCAGGAATATCTTCGGGACGAATGTAGTGTTTGGTCGTATTCATTGCCAATAAATCCAACTGGCAACCCAAGTCATGCAATGCCTTGCTGAGGTACGTCACCGCAACAGATTCGCCGTCTTTGAGCGGATAAGGAAATTTTTTGCACAGTTGTAGAATTTGCATGATAAAATGTAACCCAGACATTCCTGTCTGATATGAATGCGCCCAGACAGGAATGTCCGGGTTATGTGCAAAATTAGTATTTTTTTCGTGGAAAATTGCAGATGACAGGCATTTTCAAAATCCCTATCATCTTTGGTTGTAAAACCTTGTGTTTTTACGTAATTTCGCATGAATTTTCATTTTAAAACGAGGCAGTTAGAGAGGCTGACTGCCAACGTACAGGCGATTTTAATCCCCATCTGTATCAGAATTATTTACTTTCAGCATGGCGATTAAAATCGCCTGTACGAGTCGAGATTTATGTACAAAAATAAAAAAGTAGTCGTCGTGCTTCCGGCGTATAATGCCGCATTGACTTTGGAGCAAACTTATCGCGAAATTCCGATGGATTTGGTGGATGAAGTGATTTTGTGTGATGATGCGAGTAAGGATAATACAGTGGAACTTGGGCGTACTTTGGGCATTCGTCATATTATTCGGCATGAACAGAATAAAGGATACGGCGGTAATCAGAAGTCACTGTACAACAAGGCTTTAGCTATTGGCGGCGACATTGTGATTATGCTGCATCCTGATTATCAATACACGCCAAAATTGATTCCGGCGATGGTCAATATCATTGGAGATGAACTGTACCCAGTGGTCTTGGGGTCGCGTATTTTGGGCAAAGGCGCACTGAAAGGCGGTATGCCAACCTATAAGTATATCGCCAATCGTTTCCTGACGATGACGCAGAATTTATTGGTGAATTATAAGCTGTCGGAATACCATACGGGCTATCGGGCATTCAGCCGCGAGGTGCTGGAGGGGATTAATTTTAATGCCAATAATGACGATTTTGTTTTTGATAATGAAATGCTGTCGCAAATCATCTACGCAGGTTTTGATATTGCGGAAGTGACCTGCCCGACCAAGTATTTTGAAGAAGCCTCATCCATAAATTTCAGACGAAGTGCGAAGTACGGTATGGGTGTACTGCGAGTTTCAATGGGGCATTTTTTCCAACGAATGGGCATGGCGAACTTAGAGATGTATGAGAAGAGAGGTGAGAAGAGAGAGGTGAGAAGAGAGAGGTGAGAATGTGTGATTTTTGTTGGAAATTCGATTAATTTCATCTAAATTACTGTATAAATTCATTCGATATGCAAAAAGTAATTAATATAGATAAAGAAATACTTGGCGGTACACCTGTATTTATGGGTACGCGCGTGCCGATTAAAAATTTGTTTGATTATCTGGAGGATGGAGAAACTATTGTGGAGTTTTTAGATGATTTTCCGACAGTGAAAAAAGAACAAATTGGGCGCGTATTGCAAATTTCTCAGTATTTACTCATCAACGTAACAGAAGTCGCTCATGAAAATTTTGCTTGATGAATGTGTCAGTAGAAAGGCGAAACGCCTTTTTGCAAATTATGAAGTTTCCACCGTACCTGAAGAAGGGTTTGCAGGCTTAAAGAACGGAAAATTACTTACAGCATCGGAAGATGCAGGGTTTGATATTCTGCTGACAATTGATAAGAATATGAATTATCAGCAGAATATCAATAAGTTTGAACTCGTTCTTGTAGTATTTGATGTTTTCAAAAGCGGGGTGAAATACATGGAGGAATTGATGCCTGAATTTGAAAGGCAAGTTGATTCCTTTGAGAAGGGGAAATGCTACGTCATCGAAAAAAATGACGAAGACGATCCTATCTTATCAGCGTAAACTGCCCCCGATAAACCAAACTTTCCCCTCCAACAAACTTAACATCAACAAAATACACATACACACCTGCGGGACTATCACTGCCATTATGTTTGCCATCCCAACCATCTTCGGGATTGTTGAGCGTAGTATTGGGTTGGTCATAGACCCACTCTCCCCATCGGTCAAAAACTCTGACGTGGGCAGCTATTGCGTCTGAGTTGCCATGTACCATAAAAATATCGTTGGCACCGTCGCCATTTGGCGTGAAGGCAGTGGGGATGAATACCTGTTGTGTCTTGCGGACATTGATATGGATGTCGTCGGTAGCGGTGCAGCCATTGGCATCGGTGACTTGGAAAAAATACTGCGTATCGTAGAGTGGTTGGGCGATAGGCGTGGGGCAGTCGGTACAAGTCAGGGCATTGTCGGGCGAAAAGGTCGTCCATTGATATTCGAATATACCGAACTGATTTACAGTCGGTTCGAGCATGATGGAGTCGTTATAAGCCAGTTCAATGTCGTCGCCCAAATCAACAATAAGTTCGGGCAATTGATTGATGCTAAAGGTCTGTGAAGTGGTGCAGCCTTCGCTATCTTGGATATAAAATTTGTAATCTCCGGCTTCGAGTCGGATAAATGAGGGGCTACTGCCAAAGTTTTCACCATCCATCGAATAAGTATATGTGCCGTCACCATTTCCGCCGAAAATATCGCTAATCGTTAGCTTTCCGATATCCTCTCCAAAGCAGTTAACATCTTCAGTATTAAAAGAATAACTAATTGGACTAGGTTCATTGAGTATTAGGCTATCTGTGTGCATACAACCATTGGTATCGCTGATGGTGACGTAATTTGTGCCTGCTGTGAGGCTATTGGCGATGTAGGTGGTTTCGCCGCTGCTCCATGTGTAGGCGTAGGGTGGCGTACCGCCATTGGTTTGGAGTGTGGCACTGCCGTTGCTGTATCCTCCGCAAGTAGGGTCTTGAGTACTTTGAAAATTTGATGTGATGGGTGAAGTGGGTTGTTCGATTTCTATTTCGTAGGTCGCTACGCAGCCGGCATTCCCTGTGACACTGACCGCATAAGTTCCTGCTGTAAGCCCCGTTATGGTATTTTCGATTTGCCCGTTTGACCATTCGTAAGTAAAATTGCTAATACCGCCATCGGGAATCGCCCACGCAATACCGTCATTTCCACCAAAACAAGACACCGGGTTGCTGCCCGTTGTTGCGGTGATGGTAGGTGGTTCTTCGACATAAAATGAATCTATGACGCTGCAATTTTCGGCGTCCATTACGGTGAGGGCGTGACCACCGGCGGGAAGTTGACTTGCCGTTTCCGTTGTTTCGCCCGTATCCCAAAAATAGGAATAAATGCCCGTTCCGCCCGTCACGATTGCGCTTGCTTGACCGTCATTATACCCAAAACAACTCACTGAATCAATCACGTTGACATTCGCTTCGAGGTCGGTATCATTAACGAGCGTAACGGCTGCCGTACCCTGACAACCTTCTGAATCTGTGACGGTTACGATGTATTCGCCTGTGCCAAGTCCTGATATAAATTCGGCATTACTGCCTGTATTCCATTGAAAATCGTAAGGAGGCACTCCACCGCCCGTGACGGATATAGAAGCCATACCATCGTCAGCATTACAATCGACCATTGAGCCTGTAATATTGGTTTCTATGGAAGTGGAAACGCTGACGACTGTAGAATCAATCGCTACGCAGCCATTGCCATCGGTGATCGTAACGATGTATTTTCCTGACACCAAGTTTTCGAGTTTATTGGTTGTTTCGCCCGTACTCCATTCAAAATTATACGGAATAATACCGCCACTAATCAGCGTACTTGCCTCGCCGTCGCCCGAAGTGAGACAGGTCGAAGCATTGCTCAATACATTGACTTCCAGACCATTGGGGCAGGGAGTAGGGCAAGTGACCTCTGCCGCCCATCCTATGCTTTCTGAGCCAAAGGAATTGGACTCGAAGGCTACGGTGAGGCAGTTGCTCGGATTGGTAGAAGTGACGGTACCCGGGGAATTACCTCCGGTATAAAAGTTGGATGATCCGCTCGTGCCGTCATTGTCATATATGGTCATAATATCGCCATCGAGCGCGAGTTGAAATTCTGTAAATCCTATGGTAACCGGACCGCCGCCGCCACACATCACAACGGAGTAATTTTCACTTGGTGTGTATGGATTATTGGGTCCGCCTGTATCATAAAACATTTCTCCGCAGGACGGTACTTCAATGACGGGTGTCACCTGTGTATCGCCCTCCAATATTGCACAATCACCCAGCGTATTGACGCCCGAAAGCGTGATTTGAGCGTTGTCGGGGAATTCATCTACGGTGATTGTTGTCCAGAAGCAGGTATTTTGTCCGTTTTCTACAAAATAACCTGTACCAATATAATCATAGGTAACTAAACCGTTATTAAATGTGCCTGTGGCAGTATTTTCATTGAGTATGTTTTCGATAGTAGTGGGAGAAAAACTAACGATATTGACGTTGGAAATACCTATCGAAAAACCATCTTCCGAACCTGCATCACCGATACAATTTTGTATGTCAATGGTGTATAAACCATCGCCTGCATATTGGATATTTCCGGCGGTTTGGGTGGGGGTGTTGTCACACGCCCATACATCTACGGGCGATAGTGAACATAAAATAATTGTGAAAAACAATACAGCACAAAAGAGTGTGTTGATTGGTAAATTTTGCATTTATGAGTTTCGAGTTGCGAGTTACGGGTTACGGGTTTGGATAAATTCATAACTCGCAACTCGTAACTCAATTAATATTTAATACCCATCTTTTTCAAGGCATCTGCGAGCGGTCCGAGTCCTACTTTGGCTCTTCTTTCGTCTACATTTGCTTCATCCTGAATGGGGTATACATCATTGATGCCTTTTTTCTCATTAAAGGCAATTTGCGTGCCGTACAGTTGTTTTTTGCCACGGTGCATCAATAATTTATCGTGTACATAAGCTACATCTGCGGGATTGGCGTCACCTGTTTGGGCGGCTTTTAGTAGCATATCCAGATATGGCCCAAGGCGTTCTGCGGGGGCGTTTTTAATAATAGAGATGGCTTGCTCGGAGGCGGTTTTGCCGTATTTTTCACTGCTGACCCAACCTGTACTGCTTATCATACCGTCCAGTTTGTCCATGTGTTCGAGGTGCATTTTTTGTTGCTGTTCGTCTAGTTCAAACAGGGCTTGTTCGTCGCCAAATTGGTCGGAGGCTTGGTCGATTTTGGCTTGCAAATCCTGTTCTTTTTGACGCATTTCGAGCATTGCTTTGGTGATAGGATTGTCGGACGTTTCTGTTATACGGTCATTTCCGTTGGTGGTTGTCGGTTTATTGCTATTTGTTGTGGTCAGGCTATCGCAAGCGAAAAATGAAAGTGTCATCAAACATATTAATATCAGGTTTTTCATTGTATTGATTTTTAATTTAGCACAAAGTTACAAATTCATACTTGGAAACTATACTATTACATAAAGTCACTTGTTTTTAGAGTTTACCCGTATGCGAAGTAGCTTCAATTTTGAGCATTGAAACGGATATTTTTTATTCCCTAAAAAAGGTTAATACAAAAGTATTTTTATATTTAAAAAAAATTCTTACATTCGTTCTGAATTAAGGGTATATTTGAGAATTTAAAATCAAGCTTTACCTCTCTGCAAAATACTATATTTAAAATTGATAAAATTTTACAATTATATTTTTTTGCAACGTTAAATACATTGTTTATTAAGTTCCTTTATCTTCCAATGTGGTTTTAACCCATTGTATTTCGCTGAAAACCAATGGGTTAAAACCACATTGGAAGATTCAAAAACAAAAAGAAATTTAATTGACAATGTATTAAATATTTAAAATTTAAATTATGTATAATTTTCATCAAAAAGTGATTTTAAAATTAGATTTTATCTATTAGAACGATTATCATAATAAATTTCATTTCAATCATCAAAGTGAAATTAAATTTTTAAATATAAATAATTTTCAATGAAAAAAATCAATGTAAATTATTATTTAGGTTCTTTGACAAATGCAGTGGTTAGTGAAAGAAATTAAATAACATGTGCCATTATACTCGTCTTTTTTCCGTCTAAGAATCCTTTGAAATCCTTATCCCGAATCGGGGTTTGGGACAGGCTGTAGCTAAGGCTATGTGCGGCTTTCAAAAAATCCTTAGACAAAAAAAATACTTCGCATTATGGGATATCTTATTTAATTTCTTTCACTTATTTGTTTTTCGTTTGTTCGTTTGTCTTTTTTGCGTGAGGGATAGGAGGTGTTGTTTGAACGAAATGTAGCGATAGCGGAATGAAGAGAGTGCCGGATAGCCCGACCCCCGACTGATAAGGAGGGGGACACGCCCTAATTAATACTCATCACTGGATTTGTCAAAGAACCATTATTTAGAATGATATAAATAACATTATACATTATACATTATACATTTTACCATTTTAGTGACTTTTAATTATGAAATATTTAACACTATTACTAATAGGTGCTGTCATTTGTATTGGAATTTATTTTTTCCAAAATAATAATAACACACCTATGCACCGTATCCCTACCGACGGCATCATCGTCCGTAGCGACCAGAGCGAAGACGAGAATAGTGCCAATCGGCGCGAACAGTATTTTGAGTCAATGCACCGCACTGCGCCCGGTACAGATTGGCGAGCTATCGACCGAAAAACCAGAAAGCGACAGTACCAAGCCAAACTCAATGCCCGACTCCTAAAAACTCCCGTGAATATTGAATCTTTTGGTAATGGAGCCATTCAAGGTGAATGGTTTGAAAGAGGAAGCAAAGACCAATCGGGTAGCATTCGCGCGATGGATTATGATGTAGATACAGACAAAATCTATCTCATTTCTGATGGTGGTACAGTTTGGAAAGGCAGTAGAACCGGCAATGACTGGACACCACAAAACGAAGATTTACAGTTTGAGAAAACCTTTATAAAAGTCGTGGACAACGGCAGCGGCGGCAAGCGACTCTTGACATCTATTAATAAAATTGTTCATTATTCGGATGATGAGGGATTGAGTTGGCAGCTCGCAAGTGGGTTTGATTTTTACGATGGTTCGGGCGAATCACACTCTATGTGCGTACTCAATGATGCTTATAATACGATTTATTATTTGGCATTAACATTTGATGGCGTCTCTTTTACAGACCGAATGTGGCTATTCAGGTCAATAGACAATGGACAGACTTTTGAGCGAATACACGTATTTCCTCATGGAGATAGTAATCGAATTTCGATGTGGTCACCATTCAATTCCAGTGAATTATATATTCTTGATAAATCGAATACCTTATATGATGTTGTTGGTTCTTCCGTAAATGTACTCAATGCAAATATGAATCTTCCGAACAACTCTGAAATCCAACTCCGCGGACATAAATCTAACACAACGCTCACGCTTTATACCCTCATCAATCGGAAAGATGTTTATCGCTCAACCAATAACGGGGCTTGGTGGAACTTTCAAGGTACACTTCCTGTAAGTGCTTGGGAGGTAGGTATCGACGTATCTTTGAATGATGCCAACCGCTTGTATTCGGGCAATATTGAAGCCCAACGCAGTTTCAATGGTGGTGCCTCTTGGACTAAAGCGAATGAGTGGTGGGAATATTATAGCGATGTTGATGGGAAAATACACGCCGACATAATGGCATTTGGCTCTTTTTATGACCAAACAGGTGCAGCATTTACACTAACGGCAAATCATGGCGGTATTAGTATTTCGTATGATAATTTGGTGACTAATACCAATATCGCCCTACAAAACCTCAACGTTTCGCAATACTATGATGTTGTCACAAGCGAAGCCAACGTCAATTATATGTACGCAGGTACGCAGGATCAAGGAATTCAACGCACAAATATGGCAGCAGATGCAACGATTGCCAATTGGCAACAAATAACTTCGGGCGACTATGGTCACTTGACTTTCTCGGACTACGGGCAGAGCCTCTGGACACAATATCCCGGTGGTAAGATGGATTACTACCATTATCCGAACACAGGTTACTCAAATGCATCATGGGCAATGACGGGTACTGAATTCCCTTCATATGGTTTTCTGCTACCTTCAGCAGAAACGGCAGACTACACAGACAATTCAATATACATCGGTGGAGGAAATCTGAACGGCGGCGGCGGAAATTATCTAATAAAGCTGACTTATTTCGGCGGATATATCACTGCCACACAAGGCAATTATGACTTTAAAGCTAATGCCTTTGGTGGTTCGATTTCAGCTATCGAAGCCTCCAAACTTGACCCTAATCGACTTTATGTGGGAACGGATAATGGTATTTTTTTCTATTCAAATGATAACGGTACATCGTGGTCAAAAACACCTTATTTACCCGGCAGTTGGTATTTGTATGGCGCAAGTATTTTGGCATCAGATGTCACTTCGGACGTAGTCTATTATGGCGGAAGCGGATACAACTATCCAGCGGTTTATAAATCTACAGATGGCGGTGTATCTTTCACGTCAATGAATAATGGTTTACCCTATACACTTGTACATGAACTCGCTGCTAATACCGACGAATCGCTCCTTTTTGCAGCTACCGAAGTCGGTCCGTACGTCTATGTAGCGGCACAGGACCAATGGTTTGATATGCGCGGATTGGGTGCACCTATGCAACGATATACTTCCGTAGAATATATTGATAGCGAAGAAATTGTACGTTTCGGAACTTACGGACGCGGTGCTTGGGATTTCAAAGTATTGGATTGCGGAGCACCTGCAAATTTAGCCATCAATATGAAAGTTTACCTTGAAGGTGCTTATGACCCTACCCTTAATGAAATGACTAGTGACCTCAGCGATAGAAAATTATTACCCGGGCAAACGCCCTTATCACCTATTGCCTCGCCCACTCCGCCCGGGCAACCCTATAATATAGCCCCGTGGAACTATTCAGGTCAAGAAGGTATGAACTGGAACGATAATAATTATACCGGAAACGAGGTGGATTGGGTACTTGTCACTTTTCGTACCGGCATAGAAAGTAGCACCGAAATAGCTAAAACTGCTGCTATATTAATGTCAGATGGTACACTAGAATTTCCAAACAGGTGCATACTTGATTATTCAATGCCCTTCCCTCTTTATGTAGTCATTGAACACCGCAATCATATGGGCATAATGTCAGCTGCTCCCATAGATATTGACGCCACAGGTCAATTTAGTTATGATTTTAGAGTACAAGATAGCTATAGTGGCGATGGATTTGGACAAAAAATGGTGGGTAATAACTGGTGCATGTACGCAGGCGATAGTAACCAACTCAATGATGCAAGTTACGATATCACGGGAAATGATAAATCCGATTGGATAGAAAGCAACGGTAACTTCGATAGATATATATCAAGCGATTATAATCTAAATGGCGACATAAATGGCGACGATAAACTTATCTGGTCTGCCAATAATGGTATCTCTTCAAGAGTGCCTAGATAAATGAGTAGCTGGACAAAATTATCTCTACTTTTTGATAAAAAAATACGCTGCTCAAAAAGTGACAATCATTCAATGACTACTTAGTAAAATTTCAACTCTTGGTTGGCATTATTTGTCTCACTACTTACTATGTGAAAGAAATTAAATAACATGTGTCATTATACTCGTCTTTTTTCCGTCTAAGAATCCTTTGAAATCCTTATCCCGAATCGGAGTTCGGGACGGGCTGTAGCTAAGGCTATGTGCGGCTTTCAAAAAATACTTAGACAAAAAAAATACGTCGCATTATGGGACATCTTATTTAATTTCTTTCACTATAGTAGACTTTATTTAAGAATATTTTGTGTGCATGGAACTTTTGTATTTTTTCGATAATCGAGCCTCATTTTGAGCCGCATACCCTACGGTACGGGGCGAAAAATAGGGGAAGAGTATCGGAAAAAGACAAAGTTAGCTGCACACAAAAATTTTCTACATAAAGTTTAGTAAATACAGAAAAAATAATGCCTTTAAAATTCTTCCTATTTTACTATCTACCGACCACCACACGCCCGTTCGCAATAATCGGCAAGACACCAAATTTCATCGGCAATTTGCGGTCATTTTTAACGTAAGTTAGTTGGAGTTGATAATTGTCAGACGTCTTTTCCTGCATATTGGAGTGTTCAAGAGTAATCGGATTTTTATCGAAAGTAAAACGCATAGATTTGGCATTATTTTCCGAATCAGGAAACTCAGGATTTGACTCCCGCAATGCCACCGGCTGCCCCGTATCCGAATCAATCACCGTCAACTCAAACTCCTGACCCACAAGCAGTTCCTGTACATCATGGTACAAACTCAACTCCACTGTCGTATAGTCCCAATTATTTTTCCTTAGTCGTTTGATAGGCTTCTCTCGCTTATCCTTTCTTAGTGCGACTTGCTGAAAATTCACCATCGTTTTCTCAATAATATCAAGGTTATTACGATACAATTCTTCCTCTTCTTGCTTATCCATCAAGTCATTTACGAGAGCATCCTTTTCCGAAAGCGTTTGATAGCTCGTTGCGCGCAAATTATCCATCTCGGCTGCGACTGCTGCCTGTTGGTCTTCCAAATCTTTAATCTTCGCAAGATCGCCTTTCTTCGCGCGGTCCAATGATGCGATTTGCCCTTGCAAATCTGCAATTTTTGTTTCGCGTGCTTGCATATCTATACGTATGCCTTCGATGGTTTTGCGTTGCGTATTGATACGAAGTTTCAGATCGCTGATTTCCTTTTCCAAACGGCTAATCTGCTTACCTAACTTATTTTTTTCTCCCTCCAATTGCACATTTGCTTCCGTCAATTCTTCAGTGCGCTGTATCGCCAATTCCTTCGAACTACGTTCCTTTTCCAAAGAGGTTTCTAAGTCCAAAATCGTTGTTTCTTGCTTGCCGATAATTGCTGCTTTTTTCTTTCCTTCATTCAACTGCATAACGCCCCAAATCAGCGCAAACACCAGCAAAACAAAGGCAATAACTGTGATAATTTTATTCATAAATGAAATATTTTTGATTGAAATATTTTTTTAATTAAAATTAAAAAAATGTATGTTTTTTGAGACGAATTAAGTTTGTATTTTTAATTAAATTTATTTATAATAGACTGTTTTTTAGAGACAAAGGAGTTCTTTGCGATTAATCATTAACCGTTTATCATTAATCATTAATCATAAATCCTCAACCATTAGCCATAAATATACGTTGTTTAATCCTCTAATGTTTACTTTTACAAAATAAACTATCTCTAATTCCTCATTTAATGCACCACAAAAAACGGGATAAAGTAAAATTTATTGTTAATCCAATAAAGCGACCAACAAATCTAAAAATATGAGCAAAAAACAAGTAACCATACTCGTCACCAATGACGACGGCATCACTGCCCCCGGCATTCGCGCACTCGTAGAAGCGGTCAAAGACTTCGGAAGAGTCATCGTCGTTGCGCCCGACTCACCTCAATCCGGTCAGGGTCACGCCCTCACCCTCGACGACCCTTTGCGCCTCCGAAAAGTCCATATATTTGATGGCATCGAAGCCTACGAATGCAGTGGCACACCAGTCGATTGCGTCAAAATTGCAAAGGATATTATCCTCGACAATCGTGCCGCTGACATCTGCGTTTCCGGCGTCAATCATGGCTCCAATGCCTCCATCAATATCATCTACTCCGGCACCGTATCTGCGGCGATGGAAGCCTCCCTTGAAGGCATCAATTCCATTGGTTTTTCCCTACTCGACTTTGCCCAAGATGCCAACTTTGAACCTGCCAAAAAATATATCCGCCAATTGGTGCGTTATGTCCTCAACAACGGCTTACACAAAACCAACCTCCTCAACGTCAACATCCCCAACCTCCCCGAAGAAGAGATAAAAGGCATCAAAATCTGCCGACAAGCCAACGGTAAATGGGTCGAAGAATTTGCCCGTGAAACCGACCCACGTGGACGCCCTTACTACTGGCTCACCGGAAAATTCATCAATCCCGACATTGGTACAGACACCGATATATGGGCATTAGAAAATGGCTACGTGTCCGTCGTCCCATCGCAGCACGACCTCACCGCTTATGATGCGATTGAGGAGTTGAGAGGAGTTGACGAATTGATGAGTTGATGAGTTGACGAGTTATTATAAAAAAATAGCACATTCATTCATTCATTCATTCATTCATTCACTCACTCACTCACTCATTGAAAAACATTATTATGAAAAGAGATACCATCCTTATAGGCCTACTAATTGGCTTTGCAGTACCATTTGTTTCCTATGCTATACTATTGATTGTCAATGACTTCATTTACGATGCAAACCTGATGACGCTACCACGCGGGCAGCAATTCAGATTCAGCGAAAAGCTCCTCGCTACCATAGCTATTTGTGCCAATATCATCCCTTTTCAATGGTTTAGAAAACGCTACATGGATACAGCGATGCGCGGCGTGATGTTTCCCACACTCGGTTATGTTGCATATTGGATTTACACGTATTACGACCAACTTGGCTTGTAATGCTACAATGCTGAAATGCGTTGATGCTACAATATTTTTCAATGAATGAGTGAGTGAATTTTGAATGTTGAACAAAGCGAAATCCTGTACTTGATTCGGGGAATGAATCTTATTTACTCGTTACTAAGTACACTGTTTCACAAATTTATTTACTTTTTTGAGTGTTTCTTTTAAAATGACTCTTCACCAAAAAATCCTTAAATACAGTGAGTATTCACGTCATTTTTGATTCGATTCATTTCAAAATAAACGTCAAAAAATATAAATAAATTTATAAAACAGTGTACTAATACACTGTTTCACAAATTTATTTACTTTTTTGAGTATTTCTTTTAAAATGACTCTTCACCAAAAAATCCTTAAATACAGTGAGTATTCGCGTCATTTTTGATTCGATTCATTTCAAAATAAACGTCAAAAAATGTAAATAAATTTATAAAACAGTGTACTTAGTTTTAAAAAAATCTACCACTAAGAAACGACGCAAAAATAAATTCAGATTTTGACTTGTTCTTTTCTCCCTTTTCTTCGTTATGAAAATCCTTGCGTAGCTTGGCTATGTGCGGTTCTCATGCCTCGAAAAAAAAAGTAACGGCGTCAAAAAACTCAATTTACTTATGTCTCGTTCCTAACATTTTTTCGCGTAGCGAAAAACCACTTTAAACTTAAACTTAAACTTGAGCTTAAAATGTTACATCATAGCAGGGGAGGCTTCGGGCGATTTGCATGGGGCTAATCTCATGTACGCCTTACGAATGCAACATGCCGAAACCGAATTTCGAGTATGGGGCGGCGACCTCATGCAAGCCGCTGACGGCGAACTCGTAAAGCACTACCGCGACTTGGCTTTTATGGGCTTTCTCGAAGTCGCTAAGAATATTCGTACTATCCTAAATAACCTCAAATTTTGTAAAAAAGACATCCTCGATTACCAACCCGATGTCCTGATTCTGATCGACTATCCGGGCTTCAATCTACGGATTGCAGAATGGGCGAAGCGCGAAGGTATTCGGGTGTTTTACTACATTTCGCCACAAATATGGGCTTGGAAAGAAGGTCGTGTCGAAAAAATACGACGCGATGTAGAACGCATGTTTGTCATCCTGCCTTTTGAAAAAAATTTCTATAAAAAACATCAGGTAGAAGTAGATTTTGTGGGGCATCCTTTATTGGATATGATTACGCACCCCCGACCCCTAAAGGGGAGTCCGCCCGCAAAGCAAGATAAGCGGGAAGGTTCTCGTTTAGGGGTCGGGGGCGCGAGTGTATCAAACTCCCCTTTAGGGGCGGGGGACAAGCGCATTATCGCTCTACTTCCCGGCAGTCGCCGACAGGAAATCAAACGGATGTTGGGCGTCATGTTAGAGGTTGTGCCGCAGTTTGAGGGTTATCGTTTTGTGATAGCGGGTGCGCCGGGCATCCCACGCGAGGTATACGCACCTTTCCTAAACGAGCAGATACAAGTCCTTGAAAATCAGACCTATCATTTGCTCGAAAAAGCAAGTGCGGCACTTGTCACATCAGGTACAGCGACGCTCGAAACGGCATTATTCGGCGTGCCACAGGTGGTTTGTTATCGGGGAAATGCTTTATCTTACCAAATCGCAAAGCGATTGGTGAAGGTCGATTATATTTCATTAGTCAATTTAATTTGTGAAAAAGAAGTGGTACGCGAATTGATTCAAGATGAATTGACGGTCGAAAATCTGACCCGCGAATTATCGACAATTTTAACCGAAAAAAAACACCACGAAATATTAGCGGATTATAAGGTTTTACATGAAAAATTGGGCGGAAAAGGCGCGTCGGAAAGGGCGGCGCAGTTGATGCTGAGATATTTGAGTTGAGTGGTCGGCGGTTTTTCTGTCTGCTGTCCGCAGTTGGTATTTCATCATGCAGAAAAAATATCACAAAGCAACTATTTCTCCTAATGATTTGTTGGTATTCATAGAGTGGTAGAGAACAAATTGCTTTGCATAAGTCCAGAATAACAGTTGCTTTTTTCCTGATACTTAGCCGGACTCATTCAGTCATCTACTCATTATGCTTAAATATGGATTTTGAAATAATCATTGAAGGTTTGAAATATCAGTTGAATGAGCCTTTGCCGGGCGAAAAAGCCCAGTATCGAATGGCGAGTTATACCCGTGAAGATATCGAATCGCGAAACCTCAAACCGCCTGGTGATGTGCGTGTGGCGGCGGTATTGGCGATGCTCTATCCGAAAAACGGTGATACTTATATTTCGTTGATGGAACGCACGGATAGAGGCGCACATGCAGGGCAGGTGAGTTTTCCGGGCGGTGGCGTGGAAAAAGAAGATAAAGACTTGACTGCTACGGCATTACGCGAAGCAAACGAGGAGGTAAACATACAGTCAGAGGATGTGAAGATACTCGGAAAATTGACGCCGTTACATATTCCAATTAGCAATTCGATGGTGTACCCGATTGTTGGGTATTCGCGGGTAGTGCCTGATTATGTGCCGGATCCGGCGGAAGTGAAAAGCATTATCGAAGCCCCGATAGCCGATTTCTTTAACCCTGATAAATTAAAACTAACCGACATGCGTGTGCCTGTGGGGTTTGTGTTGAAAGATATACCTTATTTCGACATCAACGAGCATATCGTATGGGGAGCTACCGCTATGATGATGAATGAGTTATTGGAAGTGGTCAAACTCGGAATCGCAGCGAACGGTTTGATGGAGGATGTAAAAATTTAACTTGAATGGCTACTTAGGAAAATTGGAGTTGGCTGCTTGGCATCTAAACTTTTTTCTAAGTTTTTGGCGCAAATTTTGTACCTTTGCAATCGTTTTTCAAATTAACGTTTTTTTAATATTCAAATAGTAAAATGAATTTATTTAATTTAAAATCTTTAGTACTTCCCCTTATTGCATTAGTAGTAGTATCCATGTTGTTTACAGCATGTCGGGATGATGACACCGACCTCGTACCGACTACTTTATCTGAAACTTTGGAAACTTACCCTGACTTGAGTAGGTTGGTAGAGGCACTCGAAGCAACGAGCCTTATCTCTCAGTTGAACGGCGCGACAGTAACCGTTTTTGCACCCACGAATGAAGCTTTTGATACCTTCTTGATGGACGAAGGGTATGGCTCTATCAACGATGTTCCAGTCGGTGACCTCAAAAATTTATTGCTCAATCACGTGTTGGACGGTTACGTCACTTCAGATGCTTTGAACAACGGATATGTAACGACACTCGCTGAAGCGCAAGGTCACCAAGTAAGCATGAAGGTAGATATAGACCAACTTTTGCTCAACAACTCTTCAAAAATCACTAGCGTAGACATTGATGGTCTTACGGGAGTTATTCACGTTGTAGATGCAGTCGTTGCTATACCTAATGTGGTTGACATCGCAATCAATGACGGCAATTTTACCAATCTCGTAGAAAGTCTTTCTACAGTAGAATTGGTCAATACGCTTCAAGAAAATGGTCCATTTACTATTTTCGCACCTAATGATGCTGCTATTCAATGGTCTACTTCAATGGGTTTATCTCTTGATATTTTGAGAGAAATTCTTTCTGACCATGTAGTAAATGGCAATATACATTCTACTGATCTATCTGATAATCAATTAATTGAAACCATCGGTCAAAGCGGTTCAAACAGCTACACTATTCGTTTTGGTGCTGATGGCACAACACAAATCATAGAAACAGGCAGCAATCCTGATAGCATCATCGCACGTATTACGATGACTGATATTCAGGGTAGCAATGGCGTGGTTCACATGATTAATAACATAATTGTTTTATAAAATTTTTAATGAATGAATTTTGAATGCTTGAATGAATGAATGAATGAATGAATGAATCATTTTAATATTGTCATTATTCATTCACTCATTTGTTCAAAATTCATTCAAAATTCATTATATTATGATTATTACTACAACAGAAACTATTCCCGGAAAAGAAATCACTGAAATCGTGGGCATTGCGCGTGGCAACACCGTGAGAGCGCGAAATATTGGGCGCGATATTTTTGCAGGATTGAAGAACCTCATCGGCGGCGAAATCAGCGAATACACCAATTTGCAAGCCTCTGCTCGCGAAGAAGCACTCGCTCGCTTGGTCGAAGATGCCGAAAGCCTCGACGCAGATGCGGTCGTAAATGTTCGTATGACCACTTCGATGATCATGCAAGGCATGTCAGAACTCCTCGTGTATGGAACGGCAGTGAAACTTAAATAATACGATAATGGTGTAGTAAAAGAAAATAAATAACTTGCCCCATTATGGAACAATTTATTTAATTTCTTTCACTTAGATAGAATTAAGCGAGGTGAGGCTACATTCAAAAATTGGGATGAGATAAAGAAAAAATATGAGAAAACCTTATGAAATCAGATTACTGGATGAAGCGGAAAATGAATTAGAAGACTCATATAAGGAAAGACGAAAAAAATAATCTACCCGTCTGAATTGTTCGGATAGGAGTGAGAGAGTGGCTAACGACTTCTATAAACATATTAGAGATTGTTTGGAGAAAATCTCACAGGATCCGTTTTCATTTCCTGTGGCGCATCGAAATATCAGGAAATGTAGTGCGAAAAATTACCATTCATAATCTGCTTCGAAGTCAATGA
>Ga0209187_1001204_pt1 | contig 32445 bp, 28 predicted proteins | sample BantaG_FD_187430 | JGI IMG/M metagenome (GOLD analysis project Ga0209187, IMG submission 187430) | Marine algal microbial communities from Bantry Bay, Ireland - BantryBay_4 metaG (SPAdes) (version 2) | ecosystem: Host-associated > Algae > Red algae > Unclassified | place: Bantry Bay, Ireland...
AGTTCGTACAGCCACCGGGAGACCTTGGTATTGAGTTGGATTGTGAATTTTACCAACGTCAACGGGGTAATTTTGATTCTGATCAATTTGGTGATCCTTCCAATCTTGAAGCGACTGGTGGTACTGGTGCTCCAATTATACTCAGTAAGAAGGATTCACTCAAGCAAGCGATTGAGGAAGAGAGCTTTGGGGAGGATTTTTAATTTCTTCACACGAAGCTAGACTCCCGCGCGCATGGCTGGGCTTTTGTGTATTCGTTTAATCGTTTATTTGTAATTATACCATAATTTTTTAGCGTCCACCCTTCGGGACAAGCATTGAAGCCATACTCGTCATGGTATGTATAATATTAGTTTTCCACTATCCACTATCCACTATCCACTATCCACTATCCACTATCAATTATTTTCACCAAAACTTGCACCATTCATTTAATTATCGTAATATTACGATTGATGGGGATGAGCAAATCAAATTTATTCACAAGTCAGCAGAATATGCTGGCAAGCTGGGCAAAAGCCTTAGCACATCCTGCGCGTATTGCCATATTGGAAATTCTAGCACAAGCAAAGGGCTGTGCTTGTGGAGAACTAGTTGACAAGCTGCCACTTTCTCAAGCTACCATATCTCAGCATCTGAAAGCAATGAAAGATGCTGGATTGATAAAGGGAGAGGAGCGCGGACGCAAAGTTTGCTACTGTATCAATGAAGGGGCTTGTGCAAAGGCAGGAAACGCTTTAAAGATGTTTTTTAGTTGTTGCAGTAGCAGCAATTGCTGCTAGTACCATTTGTGCTTGAGAATGCCGCGTATATTATGGCATAATTTCTCAATCTTTTCGTTAAATTCCGATAGCTATCGGGACGTGATAGCAAAGGCTATCCCTGCGTTTTTTGCCTCAATCTTGAAAAATTCTACTCATAATCTAAGGCGGAATATTCAAGCACAAATGGTATAATTTTTTTTGCTTTAATCCATCGCAATAATACGATTATTTAACCCTTTAAATTTTTTTTTATGTTTTTAACAATTTTAATGGGCGTACTAGGTGCTGCTGCATGTTGCGGTTGTGGACCTGGGGGATGCCCAATCGGATGTTGCTAATCAACATTTATGCTGCGACCCAATGTCTATAAAGATTGGTGTCTATATGAACAAGGTCGCGCATAAAAAAACCGAAGCAATGGAACTGCTTCGGCTTGATTAGTTTTTATTACTAATGGCTCGTGTATCTTTATGATGCACGAGTTTTTTTTATACTATTTTCATACGTAGGTAGGATTACTTTAATTGCTACCTAGACGTTGTTCTAAATTATTATACGTGTTCAATCCACACTCTAAAAAGTCTGAATACTCTTCTGCACCTTCATGATATCCACGAGGAGAGGCTAATACTTCTTCATCGGGAGCCATGATTACATATAGCGGCTGAGAGTTTTGTTCAAAGTTGACGATCTGAAAATCAGCCCACTTGCTTCCCACCGTTCTCAATTTTTCATTAGTGGCTTTAGATACCAAGGGTGTTTTGAGTTTTTTACGATCATCCACATATAAAGAAATTAAAATAAAGTCTTCATCCAATTTGCTCCAAACATTATCTTCTATCCAAATATGCTCCTCTGTTTTTCGACAGTTGACACATCCAAATCCAGTAAAATCCAAGAGTACTGGCTTGTCAACTTCATTAGCGTAAGCAAGTCCCTCGTAGTAATCTTTAAAGCAATCCAAATTGTTTGCACATTTGGTGAAAGAAGGATATTTACTTTTTATTGTTGGGTCAACTTTCTTGGCTTCAGTTTCTTCCAAAAAGAAGTTATAGTATGCAGGTGGCGCTAAACCACTCATCAAAGCTAGCGAATCATATGTCAATGTTTTTTCACTGACAAAAAATCCTGTACATAAATATAGGGTCAAGCCAGCAAATAGAGCGGCAAAAGAAATCCTAGGAATGCTTAATTTCTTGATCGGACTATCATGCGGAAACTTAATAATGCCAAATAAGTAAAGTGTGATCCCAAGGAAAAACAATACCCATAGACCTAGAAATAATTCATATTTGAGGATTCCCCAGTGCATAGTCATATCCGCTACGGATAAGAATTTAAAGGCTAGAGCTAATTCCAAAAAGCCAAGTACGACCTTTACAGAATTCATCCAGCTACCAGAGCTTGGCAGGGTGTTCAACATCGCTGGAAAAGCAGCAAACAAACCAAAAGGTAATGCTAGTGCAGAAGAGAATCCAAGCATCACCGTAAAAGGACCCCAGGTATCTGTAGCAGATGCCACGAGAGCAGATCCAATAATAGGACCTGTACATGAAAATGAAACCAAAGCCAATGTAAAGGCCATGAAGAACGTCCCGATTAGTCCACCCTTATCCGCCATAGCATCACTCTTGTTGGACCAAGAACTCGGTAAGGTAATCTCATAAAATCCAAAGAATGAAAATGCAAAAAATATAAATATCGCAAAGAATAACACATTCGCTATCCAATTGGTCGATAACTCATTGAGTGCTGTAGGTCCAAAAACTCCTGTGATGATCAATCCGATGGCTAAGTAGATCACAATGATAGAGGCACCATAGATCAATCCATTCTTTATACCTGAAGCTTTGTCTTTACTTCCTTTGGTAAAGTAACTCACCGTCAAGGGAATCATAGGAAACACACATGGCGTCAATAAAGCTACGAGACCTCCTAGAAAACCAAATATGAAAGTCCAAAACAAATTGCTAGAAGCTGCATTTTCTTCACCACACTCTCCGATAGGAGCGACAAAAGTCTCTCTAATCGTAGGCCGAATCTGATCGATGATATTGCCATCGAGATTCATACCTGCGAATGTGTTACCCTTATTAGATGCAGCTGGTATATCCGTGCCTGCTGTACTCGGTGTCAAGCTAGCAATGATTTCACTAGCTTCATCTCCTATTACTCCATTTAATTTATCAGGAAAAATAGCAAAGTCTATATCCGAAGGAGGCAAGCATCTAGCATCATCACAAGTCATAAAAGTTAGATATCCAGTAATTGGACTTGATGCATCAGAGGCTTTAATCTTTTGCGTAAAAGTAACTGGACCTTTCACGAATTTAATCACGTTGGTATCAAATAGCTTGTCGTATCCTTCTTTCTTTTTACCTTCTTCTTGAGCAGCCCCATTTAAGGTGAATGTATTGGATTCGTCAAAAGTAAAAGAAGTAGGTACGGGTCCCTCATCGCTAGTGTGCTGTGAGTAGATCGTCCATCCCTTTTCAATATTAGCCGTGTAGACTACTACATAATCTGCGTCAACTTTCTTGACATTAATACCCCAAGTGACTGGCTCCAATAATCCTTTCGATGCTTTGATAGGCTTAGATGGTAGATTAGACTCAGCTATTTTCTCATTCTGCTTAGCCTTTTTTACCAATTCCTTTTCTATCTGCTTCGCTTCTTTCTTCATAGATTTAGCGGAGATGACAGTAGGCTGTGTGATTTCGATGTCTACAGCTTTAGCTCCATTACTAGATGTGCTGCTGACCTTTGTTTGTTTTGAAGATTTTGTATCTTCTACTATCTGGATAGGTTCCGCTTTTATTGGTCGTAGTCTAAATTTAAAATCGATGTCCTTTGGAGGAAGACATTTAGAAGCATCGCAGGTCATGAAGGTCAAGTAGCCAGTGACAGGCTTGGTATAATCATTGACTTTAACCTTCTGTCTGAATATGGCCTTTTTAGTATACTTGGTCACATTCATATCGAAGATCTTATCGTAACCTTCTTTACGATTCAGAGCATCCTCCTTATTTTTATTATTTAGTGAGAAGTGATCCCCTTGATCATACTCAAAAGTAGTGGCTACGGGTCCATCCTCAGATTCTAGATACTGAGAGTAGATTGTCCAACCATCGTCTATGGAGGCAGTATAGATTAATTCAAATTTGTCACCACTCAGATGCTTTGAGTTAAATGACCATTTGACGGGATTATATATTTGGGATTGTGCAGACCATGCATAGGCCAGCATCAGTGTGAATATGATGAATTTTTTCATAAGTGGATTTGTAGTGATTCAAAAATATGAATAATAGTCAACTACTTAGGCAAGCAGTTGTTAGAAATATAGCTTTATCAGCTACTTTACACTTATATCAAAGTCGATATTCGCTGGTGGAAGGCACCTAGCGTTATCACATGTCATAAATTCTATATATCCTTTTATATTTTTGAGATCAGCAGGCCGTTCGACCTTTTGTACTAGCACCAATGAATTAGCATATTTGATAATATTCATCTCGAACAATTCATCATAGCCCTCTTTTTTTTCTCCGATCTCTTCTATTTTACCGATGGTCTTGATATCTGCAGATTCGATATTGATCGAAGTAGGGATGGGGCCCATGTCGTTTTCTAGATATTGAGTATACACATACCATCCTTTATCGATAGTAGCAGTGTAGGTAAGGGTAACCACATCATCGCTGACGTCAGCATTTACGGTCCAGGCAACTGGATTATGCATCTGTCCTAAACTCAAGGTTGCGAAGAATAAAGACAATAGCAAAGTGAATGAAATCTCTTTCATGATAAAACAATTTTTAGTTCAATAAAATATCTGGAACGAAAGAAATGGTTAATGCCTAATTCGTGCTTACATACTAACGTAAAAACGGTTTAGCTACACCAAAGTTATATCTATTTATACTTAATTTCATCCTCCCCCTAAAACTATAAGAAAACCTTAACTTTTACATGATTTATCATAAGAAGTTGGTTTGTTTGACTGCCAGATCCAATTATAGTGAAGGATTGGGGCCATACCATTCTGGATAGAGACGCTGAAAAAGCGCGTCCTTATCCAGATGGTACCGCGTCATACGTTATATCCAAAATTTGCCTGCGCGCATTATTAGACGTTGCAATGCAACGTCTATACGCCTGCGCCGCCATCCATACCCACCTCCGCCCGAAAATTTTGGATGCCACTTCTACCGCTTGTCCTTGCGCTACTCCGTACCGACTCGCTTTTATGCCTTCGGCATATCGCAAACGTATAAAATAAGCCTCGCGATCCCGCTCCAGCGGTAGTCGCAAAACGCATGAAATAAATTTCTCGATCCCATTTCCTCGGTGATCGTTCTTGCTCAAAACTCCTGATTTTTGTTTTTTCGTACATATAACTCTCCACTCTCCACTCTCCACTCTTCACTCTTGCTGTTTTCGGGCGAGCCGAATAGGCGGAAGCCCTAGTAGATAAGGGGTGGAAGTGTTATATCCATGTGCGTTGGCTGTAGAGACGTTGCATTGCAACGTCTGTGCTGCGCGCTGCCCATGGATGTAGTAACGGACGACCCGGCACCAGGCATGGAGCGTTAGGTAGAGACGCAATATTTTGCGTCTCCTTGAAGCGAGGGCAAATGCCGCAGTGATAGCCCCAAATAAAATAAAAGTAATTCTAAACGATAGCTGTATCCAAGAATGCTTTTTTAGAAGCCTCGATCAAAGATTCAAATAAAATGCGTCCTTCTGTGTTGCCCAGTATTTCTTCGGCAGCACGCTCAGGATGCGGCATCATACCAAATACATTTTTGTTGGCATTGCAGATACCAGCGATATTGTGAAGACTACCATTTGGATTGCTAGTATCAGTCACGCTGCCATCTTCTTCACAGTATTTGAAGAGAACTTGCTTATTTGCTACAATCTCTTCGAGCACATTTGGATTGGCAAAGTATCGACCATCCGCATGAGCGATAGGAATTTTCAAGACATCTTGAGTAGTCGTCTTTTTGGTGAATGGCGTATCGTCGTTCTCCACTCTAAGGTGCAAATTCTTACAAATGAATTTTTGCGAATTATTTCTCAATAACACTCCAGGTAAAAGACCTGCTTCACAGAGGATCTGGAATCCATTGCAAATACCAATAACGTATCCACCATGATTGGCAAATTTGATCACCTCCTGCATGATGGGAGAGAGCTTGGCTATAGCGCCAGATCGGAGGTAGTCCCCGTAAGAGAATCCCCCTGGTAAAACGATGCAATCTCCTGGGCCAAAACCATTCAATTCTTGATTTTTGTGCCAAAGCATCTCCACCGCTTGACCGAGTACATCAGCTAGAACGAAGCGCATGTCTTCATCACAATTGGAACCTGGAAAAACGACTACACCAAACTTCATTTTCTATACATTTAAGAAAGCTAAATAATGCCAAATAAGTACACCAACCAAGAGAAAGAAGTGCCATATTTCACTCCATTGTTTTGACATGTGCACAAAATTGATAGACACAAAGATAGCAAGTATTGGCAAGAGCATCTGAAAATGCTGAATATTTATTTGACCTTGTATTAGGAGACTGAGTGCCGATGCTGCCATCGCCCAAAACAAGATATCTATGATCTTTTGAATTTTTATTTTCTTCTTATATGTATACCGCTTGTAACTAAGGAGGACGACTAAGGTCAAGACACCAATCAAGCTGATGGTGATGAAATCTGAAATATCACTATCACCAGTGAAGTCAAGAAAACTACTGATACTGCTGATATGATTGACCAGCAAATTTTCTTGCATTCCATACCAGAAATGATAGGTAAATAGAAAAAAGTAGGGGACTAAGAAGCCGAGTATAAGGATGACTCTTTCTTTCCAGCGTATGGCCCTCAAGATCCCGATCCCGATCCAAGCAAATAAGAGAAATACGATGTAAGAAAAGTAAAAGAGAGAAGCAATCCCTATGAATAGACCAATATTGAAAATCCGATCTGCACTAGAGAATTCTTTATAGGTAGCAGTCAACTCCATAATGGCAAACAGCAAGAAGAAATTGGCAATCAATAGGGGCGTGACTGCCCAAAATTGGGCACTAAATCCCATAAATAGTATATAGAACAGACCTGGGAACAAGGTGATCTCCTCTGTCAATCTTTGATGACTGACGATGACATTTATCAATACCGCTTGGAGTAAAGTCAATACTGCTGCTACTGCATAATTAGCGGTGCTATCTGGGACGGGTAGGATGGACTGTAACGCATCAAACAAAAAGGTACCATTAGAAAGTAGAGGTTCTGAACCAACAATGAAGGCTGGACTCCAGAGTAGAATAACATAGAGTACAAGAAACGCGTTTGCAAAAAACTGATTTGTTCTAAATATGGATAGCAATACCTAAAAGTGTAGTTTGATAATGGTATTCACAAATTTACGAAAACATCGGCTAATAGATTGGTGATTGTTAGATAAGTGATTAACTCTACTGCGGTGATAACCAATCCATAGGATTGAGACGTACTTTCAGTCGCCAGATCTCAAAATGTAGTATTTTATTAGTTGGATCTAGCGTGCCTATCTCTTGCTGAGTGATAACTTGATCTCCTTGTTGTACAAAAATCTGATCCATATTGCTGTACACCGTATAAAAGTCACCATGTTTGATGAGTACAGACTGCATACCTGAGGGGAGAGTAAATTTACCCGCTACAGTACCTGCAAAAGAGGCATAGATCGCTGGTGAAGAGACGGCTCTGATGTCGACACCATTATTTACTACCTCAATTTTACGCAACGTTGGATGAGGTTGTCGCCCAAAAAACCGCTCTACAAAGCCGTCTTTCAAAGGCCAAGTAAGCTTAGTTTTGCTGCGTGTAAAGTCCTCGTTCATGTCACCCGTAGTACCTGCCATTTGAGTGCTTTCGTTGTTATCCCCTATCAAGTTAAGGATTGCACTTTTAAGTAGAAAAGCCTCTTCCTGTTGATCTTTTAGATCGGATCGAAGCGAAGACTCATTTCTTTTGAGACTCCGATACATTTTATTTTTACGTTCTGATTCTTTTTTTAATTGTTTTTGCTGGTAAAGCTGCTCTGCTAAAAGTTCTTCTTTTTCTAAGCTTAATACTGACAAGGTCTCTTTTTTTCGAATAAGTGATTGCTGTGTTTCTTTAATGATGCGCGTCTGTCTGGCTCTAAAGGAACGATATTGATTGAGGTATCTCCATCTTTGTAGAGCCTCATTGAAGTCAGTAGCAGAAAAAATAAAACTAAGGTAACTGTCGCTCAATTTTTGTCGGAGTGCTTGTCTCAATAGTGCGCCAAATTCTTCTTCTAAGATTTTAGCGTCACGCTCAAGCGAAACGATTCCATCATTTGTACGAGCTATTCTTTTTTCAAGAAGCTCATCTTCCTCTCCTAGGGTGCTGATCAGTTGTGATCGTTTTTGGATTTGTCGCTGGAGAGTAAGGTAATTTTCTAAGGCTTCCTTTTTATCTACTTTGACTTGTTGCAGTCTTTTTGCGATGAGTTTGATCTCTTTTTGTATAGACTCTCTTTTCTGCTCCAGATATGCCTTGTTTTGGGCAAAGCTCTGATTTAGAGGGGTGAAGACAAGTAAAAAGACGATTAATCTATACATGATACCTCAAGTTAGCAAGAGATAGGAAGATCAGCAAGTATTCGTTAGCACTTTGTTATAGAAGATGGGTTACATTTCTGAATAGCTACCGGGAATGTCAAATTTTATATTCAGTTCCTTATTAATATCTACGCTATTATAAATGATGGAAAGAAGGATATCTTCCTCATTCGGCCTCTTTACTGTTATATCTCTTCTGTGCGCTATGGCACGCTCGTCTACCATTCTATAATCACTATACTGCACAGTAAGTTGGCTATCAGATTGGGCCAAATAAAAGGATTTAGTTTGAAACGTAGTGGCGTCTACCATGAGTGTACTGGTGTAGCCTTCTTTGTTGCCTGCTAGGACATAATCACTTTCCCTTTTGTCAATCTCTGTATAGGGAATCACATCTAAGATAGGATTTCCGATAAAGATGTCTTGTAAATGTTTTAGATCTATAGCTTCAGCTAAAATCTGCGGCAGGGCATACTCTTGAGCTACCCAGTCTATATCATCCGCCAAGTATGTTTTTTGTAACCTATTGAGCGCAAAAACTGAGTCTTGTGTAACTAGAATTCGAGCTCCTTCGATTCCAAACATTTTACCATTTAACCAAAGCTTTTCATTATCCTTAATAAGAATAGTAGATGAGAAGGACATGCTTTTGCCATCCATTTTAGATTGCAGTTTCGCCTTCGCTTTAAACCATGTAGGATGAAAAGCATTAGTTTCCAAAGTATTGATGAGACTTTCTATTTCGCTAGCTACTGCTTTTTCAACAACAGTCTTTTTGCTGGCTTTACATGAACATAAACCTAGCAATATTATAAGCGAATAAGAAAGGAGGGTAATTCTTTTCAATGGGATTGATTTAAAGGCCTTTATTTGTGATTTTTTTATTTAGTCTCGATGATTTTCCACCAGCAGCTTGTGCTTTTAACCAATACTCATTTGCCAAAGCTTCTTTTCCTTGAGACAACATAAAGTCTCCATAGTCTTCTAAGACTTCAGGATTCTTTTGACCACCATTGGAAAAGGATTTTTGATATAGTCTTTCTGCAGTATCGTAGTCTTTTACTTGAGTTGCTATATAAGCGTTGGCTGATAGTACTCTATAGTTATCTGGTTCCAACTCCATAGCGGTGTTGACTTTGTCTTGGGCTTTGTCCGTTTTTCCAGTAGCGACTAGCGGCTTTACCATTCTGACTAAGATATCTACTTTAAGGGTTGTCTTCTTACCTGCCATGATAGCGGCTTGGTTCAATGAGCTGAGTGCATCCTTGTAGTTTTCTAGTTCACCGTTTGCAATACCATTAAAGTAAAATAGCTTCACCTGATTAGGATAGATATCCATAGCCTCTTCTGATAACGCAGCTAATTTTTCCATTTCATACTGCTCGGCATATATATACATCATCTGCTCCCAAACAGAGAAAACATTCTTGTTGAGGGCTATCGTTTTTTTGTATTGCTCGATTGCTTCATTATCTCTACCAGCATGGAAGAGCATATCTCCATAAATAGAAAAAGCCTTTGCATCGTTGGGGTGAACTTCAGTCAAGATTTCACCTAATTCTACAGCGGACTCTATCATTTCAGGATCTGCATCACCTTCACTTATTTTAGTGATATATGGATATAAGGTTTTTATTTTAATATCAATATTTTCGTTCTTCTCATTAAATACGGCCCTTAGAGATCGCAGGAAATTACTATCATCTCCACTGTCTTTTTTGTCAGAAGCCAAGGAAATAGTCGCTTGTGCATTGGTAGGGTCTAGTTCCAATATTTTTTCGTAAGTTTTCCTAGCATCTTCAGTTTTATCTTGTTGCTGGTAGAAGGCAGCTAGTAGATGCAGGTAGGAAATATTATCTGGAAATTTTTTCACTAGGCTTTCTAGTTCCTTTGCTGCGTTTTTAGTGTCTCCTTTTCCTAAGTAGAGAGTATGCTTTTTTCTTGTTACCTCTACACTCTGTCCAAAGTTTTTCTCAATCTTGATATACGTTTCAATGGCATCATCAATTTTATCATCTTTCACTTGGTAGTAGGCCGTTTGAAAATAGAAGTATTCATTTTCAGGTTGCTTTTTACTTAGCTCTTGAAATATGGAGATGACCTCACTGTAGTTGCTCGATTTTTCGAGAACATCTGCAAGGAAAAGCTGATACCAGGTATTGGTTGGATTTAAAGAAACTGCAATTTTAATGGAGCTGAGTGCTTTCTCATCATTATCTAGGACATCATACACCCGAGCCAATTCATAAGCGGCAGCGTGATTACGAGGATCATTTTTTAATACCTCTTTAAATAGTACACTGGCCTCTTCGTAGTTCTCCAATAGCTTTTGCTTATTAGCTTCAATGAAAACTTTTTGCTCATTGACCTCCTTTTCGGTAGTAGTGCCAGGCTGTGCTGATAGAGAAGTGTGTGCACTCATTCCGAGGAATAAGTACAGAGAGAGAGTGTAATATTTTAAAATGTTGTTCAATGTATCTTTTTATACCTTATAGACTGAAAAGTCGCCTATGCTGATCTCAGACCTAGAGCCATCATATTCTACTTTGTTACCAATCATAGAGTTTTCTAGGTTTGCTGCATTTACTGTTGAATCACTTTGGATCACAGTATTACTAATAACGGAATTACTTATGTTAGAATTGTCACCAATAGAAACATGTGGTCCAACAACAGAATTCTCAATTTTTACATTTTTTCCAATATAACACGGTTGAATGATCACAGAGTTCTCAGATTGCAGATTTTCTGCATTTTCGGAAGAAAAACTCTTGATTTCAAGCATTCTCTGGTTAGTATAGACGACAGCATCTTTATTTCCGCAGTCCAACCACTCATCAATTTGACCGACTTTGAATTTGATACCTTTTTGCTTCATATTCTCTAAAGCATCGGTAAGCTGAAATTCACCACGGTCTTTTATATCATTGTCTAACAGATATTGAAGCTCACTTTTCAAGTTGTCACCATCTCTTACATAATAGATACCTACTATCGCTAGATCTGAAACAAACTCCTTTGGCTTTTCAATAAAATCAGTAATTACGTTATTCTCGTCAGTCTTTAATACTCCAAAAGCAGATGGATTTTCAACCTTTTGGGCCCATATAATTCCGTCTTCTTCTGAATTAAACTTAAAATCAGCTTTAAATAAGGTATCTGAAAAAGCAATCATGCATTTTCCAGTAATGCTTTCTTCCGCGCATAAAATAGCGTGCGCAGTACCCAAAGGCTGAGTTTGCTTATATACACTTCCCTTAGCACCAAGTGATTCTGCAATGCTAATCAACTGCTTATCCACATCATCACCAAAGTCACCAGTGACAAAAGCAATCTCATCTACTTTCTCAGAAAGAGATTTGGTAAGATCCTCAACAAGGATTTGAACAATGGGCTTTCCTGCTATAGGTACTAATGGTTTAGGTACAGTCAGAGTATGTGGTCTTAATCTAGAGCCACGACCTGCCATAGGGATAATAATCTTCATTTTATTTGTTATATCGATTGCTAAAAATAGAAACTACAATTTAGGACTTATTCTCGGATTTCAAGTCACAAATTGATAGTCAACCGACTATTCGATCACCGTGACCTTCAACATATTGGTACGATATCTCTTTTTGATCGGCATGCTTCCAGTGTTTATTACGATATCTCCCTTCTCAAGGTACTTTTCTTTGGTTAATATTTTACACACATCCTCAATTGTGCCGTCGGTGGTAGTGAATTTATCGTAGTAGAAGCACTTTACACCCCAAACTAAATTCAGTGTGGATAACATCCCAACTAACTCTGAGAAAATGTAAATCTTAGCGTTTGGTCTAAAACTACTCACTTTAAAAGCTGTATATCCTGAGCTGGTCATTCCTATGATCGCTTTTGCTTTAACATCATTAGCTACTTGAGCGGCGTTAAAACAGATAGCATCAGATAAAAATGTTCTTGATTTTTTAGAAGGAACTGGACGGTGTTTGAAGTCATATTCTCTTTCAGCCTCCGTTATCACTTTATTCATTTGTTCAACCACCTTAGTTGGATGTTTACCAACGGATGTCTCACCACTGAGCATGACCGCATCTGTACCATCAAGTACAGCATTTGCAACATCTGTTATTTCTGCTCTAGTAGGAATAGGGGAGTTGATCATACTATCCATCATGTGTGTTGCAACAACCACAGGCCTTGCACGCTGGATACATTTTCTGATAATCATCTTTTGTAGCATTGGCAGTTGCTCGATAGGTACTTCTATTCCTAGGTCTCCTCTTGCTACCATGATAGCATTAGAAGCTTTAATAATTTTATCTATTTTTTCAATGGCTTCTGGCTTTTCTATTTTTGCCATCAGTTTAGCAGGGTGTCCAGCTTCTTCTACTATCTTTCTTAGATCTTTCATATCCTTAGCTGATCTAACAAAAGAAAGTGCAATCCAATTGAAAGGCTGAGTTAGCATGAATTCTAAATCTACTCTATCCTTCTTAGTCAATGATGGTAGACTTATTTTGGTATTAGGTAGGTTCACTCCTTTATTTGACGACAGTGTTCCACCAAAAAGAACTTTAAGCTTTACTAAATTCTTTTTATTGGTTTCTATCACCTCAAGCATTAGCTTTCCATCATCAACTAATACCTTTTCCCCTACGGTAACATCCGTGGCAAATCTATCATAGCTCATATAGATTTTCTCCATAGTACCTATACACTGCTCGGTAGTAAAGGTGAGGATATCTCCAGGATTAATAATCAGTGCGTTATTTGCTATTTTGCCGACACGTAATTTCGGGCCTTGAAGGTCACCTAGCAAACCAATGTGTAGGTTATATTTTTCATTTATATATTGAACCCTATTGACCACTTCTAGATGGTCTTGGTGAGTACCATGAGAAAAATTGAGTCTAAACACATCAACGCCTGCTTTCACTAGTTCAAGTAGCATTTCGTAAGAGCTACTCGCAGGTCCAACAGTGGCAAGTATTTTGGTATTTTGATGATCTACAATCTCCATATTCTGATGTTATATTTGATTATGCTGCCAAAAGTAATATAAAAACAAAGGTAATAGTGTATAAGTTACAATAATTACACTTAACTTTTATTCATGTTAATGGGTAAAAGAACGATTTTTACCCGAAATGCTCAAATCTCAGTGTTTAAAGACTAAGCATTACTTAATTTTAATACGGTGTTTTCTTGGTATTTGTGTTACTTATATATTACTTTGTGTCTTATTTAATAATTAAGTTTACTCTTAGTAAACAACTACAAAATCGCAATATATATGTCAGACATTGCAAACAAAGTAATTAAAATCATTGTAGACAAGCTTGGTGTCGATGAATCAGAAGTAACTCGTGAAGCAAACTTCACAGTTGACTTAGATGCGGATTCTTTAGATACTGTTGAATTGATCATGGAATTTGAGAAAGAATTTGATATCTCTATTCCAGATGAAGACGCAGAAAAGATTCAGACTGTCGGTAATGCAATTGATTATTTAGAAAAACAATCCGCAGCTAGCTAGTTTCTAGGAAGTGGTATTTTAATATGACTTTGATTCAATTTTATTAAGTCAATGCATCCACAAATCATAATCTATGATTTGTGGATTTTTTTTATTTTAACTCTAATGTTCTTAAACCATATTCATGAAAAGAGTAGTAGTCACAGGAATCGGTGTTATGACCCCAATCGGGAAGAATATTCCAGCATATAATGACGCTCTAAAGAATGGAAGAAGTGGTGCTTCGGGTATCACTTTATTTGATGCTTCAGTTTTCAAAACTCAGTTTGCGTGCGAAGTGAAAGATTTTGATCCAAATGAATATATGGATCGAAAGGTAGCAAGACGTATGGATCGATTCTCGCAGTTTGCTATGGCAAGTGCTAAAGAGGCCATGACAGATGCAGGTCTTATAGATGCTAAATTTAATCCTGAAAGAGCAGGTGTTATTTGGGCTTCTGGTATTGGTGGGCTAAGGTCACTAGAGGTAGACATTGAAGATTTTGAAAAGAATGGTAGGACTCGTCCTAGATACAATCCATTTATGATCCCTAAGATGATTTCTGATATTGCAGCTGGATACATTTCAATTGAGTACGGATTTAGAGGTGTCAATTTTGCGACTGTATCAGCCTGCGCTTCTGCAAGCCACTCTATTTCAGTTGCTGCAGATAATATTCGATTAGGCAAATCAGACATTATTATTACTGGTGGTTCTGAAGCCGCAATTACTACAACTGGTATTGGTGGTTTTAATGCTATGAAAGCATTGTCTGAAAGAAATGATGATCCGCAAACTGCATCCAGACCTTTTGATAAAGATCGAGATGGTTTTGTTTTAGGAGAAGGAGCAGGAGCTCTGATTTTAGAAGAGTACGAACATGCCAAAGCAAGAGGTGCTAAAATCTACGCTGAAGTGGCTGGGACAGGTGCGACTGCAGATGCATATCATATCACGGCTCCTCATCCTGAAGGATTGGGAGCAAGCGCTGTAATGAAAATTGCATTGGAAGATGCAAAAATGAATATTGAAGACATTGACTATATTAATGTGCATGGCACATCTACACCTCTTGGAGATATAGCAGAATCAATAGCTATTCTTAAAGTATTTGGAGAGCATGCCTATAAATTAAATATCAGTAGCACAAAATCAATGACGGGTCATCTCCTAGGTGCCGCTGGAGCGGTAGAGGTGATTGCTGGTATTTTGGCACTTCAAGACCAATATATACCTCCAACGATCAATCATTTCACAGATGATCCAGAGATTGATTCAAAATTTAATTTAACCTTTAATACTGCTCAAGAGAGAAAAGTAAATGCAGTATTAAGTAATACATTTGGTTTTGGAGGGCATAATTCTAGTGTAATAATCAGAAAGTTGGCGTAAAATAGACAGTTTTGCAAACCAATGGCTTGACTTGTCGTACCTAATACCGTATTATGTTAACTTTGTAGCGCAAGAAAAGAACATGTGTTTTTGTTCTTTAGGCCGCAAAATTACTTCCCGTGCCGCAAGCAAAAGCTTGATTAGACTTTAATATATTTTACATTTATAATTTTAGAATTGCGTTTTCTAATAAGAATCTATAATAGATATTTTTCACAGCATAAAGACTTAGTCAATAAGTTAAGGCCTATGCTTGGCTTCACGCCTGTGAACATAGCGTTATTCAAATTGGCTTTTTCACACAAGTCCAATAATTCTGAAAAATCATATGGGATTCGCAATAATGAACGTCTCGAGTACCTAGGAGATGCTGTCCTTGGTACCATCGTTGCAGAATACCTTTTCAAAAAATATCCTAGTGGTAATGAGGGCTTCTTGACCAAAATGAGATCTAAGATAGTCCGTCGAAAATCTTTAAATAACATCGGAGATAAAATGGGCCTAGATATGTTATTATCTGAGTTTAACACGACCAAACTTAGCAAGTCCATGCTAGGTAATGCTGTAGAGGCATTAGTGGGAGCCGTATACATGGAGAAAGGATACCGTGCTACTAAGCGATTTGTCATTCAACGTATCCTAAGAAACTATATCGATATACATCAGCTAGAAGAAGTAGACGAGAACTATAAGTCTCAATTACTCGAATACTGTCAAAAGAATGGACAGAACGTGGGATACAAAGTTGTAGCTCGCTATAAATTTGAAAAAAGAGATAGATTCAAAGTAGCAGTCTTGATCGATGGCGTGCAAATCGCATATGCCGATGACTTCAATAAGAAAAGTGCGGAACAAACCGCCTCAAATAGAGCCATCAAGCAATTAGGCATCAATACTAATGTAGAAGAGCCTGCTTAAAATGGCGGATGTTAATCATAATCATCTAGCACCTTTTTTTCCTAAACCCACTCGTATTGACAATATGACCCTAGGGGCAGATGAAGCTATTGCATGGCTCGCTGATGTAATTGACAATGGACTTACTGCTTTATATTCTCAACCAGATGAATTTTGGGCCAGCATTAGTAAAAGAATGGTGGATGCCCAGCTCTCTGGTATCAGTAACAAAATCAAACACCTAAGTAGGGTGGTGGGGGTAGAAGATGAAGAATATATCATCGACTTAATCAGTGAAATTTATCTGATCGCCAAATCGATCAAAAAGATTGATCAATTTCCATTCGAATCTCAATTATCATTTCTCAACAGTGGCGGATATAATATCACTAAAAAGCAATTGGAGAATGCAGAAAAGATTCAGGATGAATGGTTAATTCTTGGTGTGATTAAAGGAGAAGAAGAGAAAATAAAATTTAGACGTACTTGGATTCAAGGCGTCAGAAGTAAGTTCATGGGTTTGATATTGGACTTCGCTTGGGGAAAACAAGAATTTATGCAAAATTGGCAGGCTGGGCGAGCCTTCCAAGGAGATGTTCGAGTTTATCCTGGAGCATATAAGATTCGTGTCCTTGTCGAAAACCATAACTATACCCCTCAGATTTTTGACTCCTTTGCCAGCTATCCTAACATTGAATCTTTCCTAAAGGCCTATACTGTGGCCCTTGCTAGACAGCCCGTTTTACAAAGATTTCCAGTTTGTCTCAAAGAAGTATCCATCCAAATGAAGAATCAAACCTTAACTATGGTAGATAATCAACTTGACGCTCTCCCGCTTTTAGAGGATGATATGACCAAATGGAGTCTATTTTCAGCCAGTGCAGGGCATAAAATTCACATTTTTGCAGAGTGGGATGGAAGGACTATCCATCCAATTTCTACCATTAGCCAAGGTAGATTTATCAAAATCAAAAAATAATTAAAATTTATTTGACTGTAAATCAAGCACTTGTAATTAATTTCGATGTTGCAACTTAGATTTTTTCAAAAACACTTGTGAGAACCATGATAAAGTTGTAACTTTAATGTTGCAACGTCGATGTTAATGCGTTGAAATTTAAAATGAGAAATATAAATATAATGAGCACTCAAGATTTTTATCAAAATATAGACGGTATCTATACGCCATTACAGTCATTCGCATTGGGATTGACGAAAAATATGGATGATGCTAGAGACTTATTCCAAGAGACTGTATTTAAGGCACTAAAGAATAAGGACAAATTTAGTATGGGAACTAACTTCAAAGCTTGGATTATGACTTTGATGAGAAATACTTTTATCAACGAATATCGTCGTAAGAAAAGACACAACGTAACCCACGCTGCATCAGATAGTTTTTACTTCGAATCTAGTAAGGATAATACACCCAATAGAAATATGGGAACATCCAATTTGGAAATGGAAGAGCTGAATGGTATGATGAATAGTATTGAAGAAAAGTTGAGAACACCTTTTCAGTTATATTACATTGGTATGAGCTACCAAGAAATTTCTGATCGTTTGGGTGTACCTCTCGGAACAATAAAGAGCAGAATATTCTTTGCTAGAAAAGAGCTACAGGCACTTGCGATAAAAGCTGGTTTGAGAGAAGGCTAGAGCGGAGCGACCTCAATTAATGTTTTATTTGTTCCTATATTATCATTAAAGTAATAGCTGCTTAACATGCAATTAGAAAAAGAAATTAACCAGAAAAGACCCTTTAAATCTGAATTTCATAAAGCAACAGCCAATCTTGTATTTACTCACAATTGGTTGTCGGTTAAGCTTAAAAATTTTTTAAAGCCTCATGGTTGCACGCTACAGCAGTATAATGTGCTCCGTATTTTGAAAGGTGCAAAACAGCCGATATCAACCAGTGAAATAAGATCACGGATGATAGAAAAAATGGCAGATACGTCTAGGTTGGTAGAGAGATTGTGTGGCAAAGGATGGGTCAATAGAGAAGCCTGCTGTGGGGATAAAAGGTTGGTGGATGTAACAATATCCGAAGAGGGACTTGAGTTTCTACAAGCCTTGGATAATTTTAATGATTATATTGAGGGCTTATACGCTAGTCTCAATAAAGATGAGCTAAAACAGCTAAATAAAATACTTGATAAATTACGAAATCACCTATGACTAAGACAAAACACAAGGGATATGCAAAAGTCAATGGTTGAGAAATAAAATGGAGTTAATATTAAAATAAATTTTTTTTGCTACAATAAATGTTATAACATCGATGTTATAACGGCAAAATATAAAAATAAGATTATGAGTAATAATGATTTTTATGCACAAATAGATTCCGTCTCATCTCCGCTCCATAATTTTGCTTTGAGTTTGACTAGAGATATGGAGGATAGTAGAGACCTATTCCAAGAGACCGTTTTTAAAGCTCTTAAGAATAAGGACAAGTTTAGGATGGGAACCAACTTCAAAGCCTGGATCCTCACCCTAATGCGCAACACCTTCATCAACGACTATAGAAGAAAGAAAAGAAGTAAAATTAAAACTGTAGATAACAACAGCGTTGAGATGGTTACCAACACCATCAAAGTAGCAAGCAACGCAGGAGATAGTAACCTTGCTATGCAAGAGCTAATGATTATGTTAGATGAGCTCGATGAAAAACTTCGCCAACCATTTTGGATGAATTACTTAGGCATGAGCTATCAAGAAGTTGCGGACGCGTTGGAGACACCTTTAGGAACTATCAAGAGTAGAATATTTTTTGCACGTAAAGAGCTACAAGCAAAAGCTTTGAGCGCGGGTCTTAGGTAATTTTAAAATAAATTGACAATGAGCACTTATAATAAAATGTTGAGTAAATCTAAATTAGCAGTAAGTATCCTACAAGTTTATCAAAACTTGGATTCAGAGCTTCGTGCATATTTAAAGCCATACGGTATCACCCTGCAGCAATATAATGTATTGAAGATTTTACGAGGCGCGAAAAAACCACTATCTACCTCCGTTATACGCGAGAGAATGTTAGAACCCATGGCTGATGCATCTAGACTAGTCGGGCGCTTAAATTCTAAGGGACTAGTAGAGAGATGCACATGTTGCGGCGATAAGCGGTTGGTAGATGTAATTATTTCCGAAGAAGGAACCTCATTTTTAGAAAAAATGAGGGGAATGGATATGGTGCTGGTTAGAGTGTTTGAAAATCTTGACTCTGAAGAGGCAAAAAGACTTAATACATTATTAGATAAGCTCAGGGGATAGCTTTTCAGCTATTACTCAAACTTGTATCCTCACTAACCTACTATTCAAAGAATCCATTAACCCATTCCTCAATATGGGAACAAAATTTGCCATTCTTTTACAATAGCCTACCATTCACTAATCATTATAGCGAATATTCGCTATATTTTTTTACAATTCCTACACTTTAATGTATCTTAGCGAATATTCGCTAAGATTTAGCGTTACTTACATATAACAGTTCTATAATAAATATTAATATGACAAAAAATCCAGAAATTGTATCCGATGATATCCTACTCAAGGGTGGGGAGTTCGTAATTAAAGACTCTAAAGCTTCAGAAACTTTCATCTCAGAGGATCTCAATGAGGAGCAACTCATGATCAAAGGAATGATCGAGGAATTTTTAAAGAACGATATATTTTCGAATACAGCTCGTATTGAAAAGCAAGAGGAAGGACTTTCGGTAGCATTGCTGAAAAAAGCAGCCGATCTTGGGATCATCGGATCACATATACCAGAACAATATGGTGGGATGGAGATGGATACCAATACTAATACTTTAATCTGTGATGCCATGGGACCTTCAGGTTCATTTTGCACCACATTTGCAGCCCACACGGGTATCGGGATGTTGCCCATCTTATATTTTGGAACAGAAGCGCAAAAGGAAAAGTATCTACCAAGATTATGTGCAGGAGAATTAAAAGCTTCTTATTGTTTGACCGAGCCTAGTTCTGGCTCAGATGCCTTAGCGGCAAAGACACGTGCAGATCTTTCTGAAGATGGATCCTCGTATATTATCAACGGTCAGAAAATGTGGATCACCAATGCTGGTTTTGCGGATGTATTTATCGTATTTGCACAGGTGGGTGGAGATAAGTTTACGGGCTTCATTATCGAGCGAGGAGCAGAAGGACTGACCTATGGAGCGGAAGAAGAAAAACTGGGCATCAAGGGTTCTTCTACAAGGCAATTATTTTTTGAAAATGTAAAAGTACCTAAAGAGAACCTGCTTGGGGAAGTAGGCAAAGGTCATTTGATCGCATTTAACGTACTCAATGCGGGTCGATATAAATTGGGTGCACTTACACTAGGTGGAGCTAAGCAAGTGATCACCGAAGGGGTTCAATACGCAAACGATAGAGTTCAGTTTGGGAAAGCGATCTCTAGCTTTGGCGCTATCAAATTCAAGCTTGCGGAATCTGCCATTCTAACCTTTGCTGGTTTAAGTGCACTATACAGAGTATCAAATTTGATGCAGCAAAAAGTCCAACTCTACAAAGCAGAAGGCAAGTCATTTGCCGAAGCAAAGTTGTTAGCCGCTGAGGAATATGCGATCGAAAGTTCTATACTCAAGGTAGCTGGATCGGAGATCACGACTTACGCGATCGATGAGATGTTACAAGTGCACGGTGGCATGGGCTTTTCAGAGGAGACTAATATTGCAAGAGCATACAGGGATATTCGTATCGGACGTATTTATGAGGGTACCAACGAGATCAATAGATTATTGATTGTCGATATGCTATTAAAGAGAGCAATGAAGGGCGTCTTTGATCTAGCAGGTCCAGCTTGGGCGGTGCAAAAAGAATTAGCAAGAATGCCTTCGATGGAGTCTATGGATGCGCCATATGCGTATGAGAAAAAAGCCATTAAAGATTTTAAAAAGGCGATCCTGATGGTATCTGGGGCTGCAGTAAAAATGCAGATGGACGGCAAGATCAATCTTAAAGAAGAGCAGGAAGTACTCATGAATATCTCAGATATGATGATCGATACTTTCAATGCCGAGTCTATGTTGCTCAGAGTAGAAAAGCTAAGCACATACGAAAATAAAAAATGTGATCAAGATGTATACGACGCGATGTTGAAAGTTTTCATCAATGATGCTAACAACAGATTGCGCAATAATGCATCAGACGCGATCGCTTCATTTGCAGAGGAGGATTTGATCAAGACCTTCCTGTTAGGCCTGAAGCGCTTTACTAATTATCCACCCGTCAATGTGAAAGCATTACGTCGCAAAGTTGCACAAGTGGTGATAGACAAAAATGAATATCCTTTTTAAAATTATGTAAAAGGGTAAAAAGTAAATAAATAATAAGAGGCTTGATCAGTAGATCGAGTCTCTTTTTTTTTGTTTGATTTATTTGTTGGGGACTGCTACTCCTGCTAGTACTCTAGGCAAGCCCGTGAGTAGCCGTTATGTTCCGTAGCTCCCTATTCGGTCGGCCCTGTGTACCGAAAAAAATCGGTACTTGGTCTTCGGCTATCACCTCACTACTGCACAGCACTAGTCCAAGAAAGAATCTCTTATCTTTTTACCACCCATCTTCCTAAAGCTTCATCCTCTTTGATGATTTTGACAAACTGTAAACCAGATACTGGAAGCACTAAAGTATCAGAAAAATATCTATCATGTTGGATCAGTAGTTTCCCGTTCACATCATACACCTGCACAGAAAAAGGAGGTTCCAAATTCTGAATTTTAATAAAGTCAGTGGTCGGATTAGGATAAACCACCAATGAATTATGATTGTCGATTTGCTTGGTTGAAACGCCACCATTTTTAAGATCTAACAAAAAATTTGGAATCTGACTTTGCAGCACTCTTTCTAATAATAATCTATGTCCTGCATTATTCAAATGCACGCCGTCGCCAGAGTCGAAACTACTATCCACATTACTATCCCCATCTTCTAGTTCATTCCAAAAGTCAATGGCAAATTGTCCAAATCGAGCGAAAGTAGAATTTCGCATATCCAATTGAATCTGTTTTTGATCATCAGAAAAACCATTCCTTGGTTGTGGCGTTGCAATCCAATATGGAATCTCCAATACATCCAATTCCTCCAAGATAAGATCGTAATTTGCTAGTTGATCTTCAACAGAATACGAATTGGCTGCATCATTAGACGGTAGGTTAATGATTACTGCATTTGGATTGAGTGAGAGTGCCTCTGTTATATTTCTTTCGATATCGATTGTTTGATTTATACCAGTCGCAATAGAGCTACCAGTCGGTAAAATGTTATAGGTAGTAAATCCACCTCTCGCTAAATTCGTAACCGTAAACCTTGTGTCATTTTGAAATATCGTATCCCTATACAACCATACCCATGCACTATCTAAAGATGTCGGCCCAGTACCCGCCGCCGTAGAGGATCCCAATACCACCACATGACATGAAGTTGTGTCCACGTTATTTATAGTGAAGTTTTCATTACTTGTTTTGACAATTGTATCTGCACGTATTCTAACTAGACAATTTTCAGAATTCAAATTTGGAATGGTCCAATCATATTCCTGAGCTAAGGCACTTACAGTATCAATGGCTGTCCAAGAATTACCATCATCCTCAGAGAATTCTAAGATACTTTCTAAAATACCTTGACTTTCCCAGCGGATCTGAGGCGTCTTTCCCGTTTGATAATATTCCCCTCCAGTGGGAGAGGCGAGCGAAAGTTGAGGCTCTACAATTTCCACCATATCCTCATACTGCAATCTGATAATTCCCAAATAATAAAACCCAAACTCATTATCATTATTTTGTCCCGCAGAGAGGTCAATCACTATTTTACCATCCGAAGTAGGAAGGATGTTTTGTAAAGCTGCGACCCCATTTAAATTACTTGACGCATTGAGAAAAAGCATAGTGTCGACATTACCAGCTATGATATGATATTGGGTTTCCCGATTATCACTTGCGGACCTAGAAGCAAACAGATCTAAATCATAACTTATGCTTGGGTTTAAATCTGAAATGGTGACACCTGCCGTCTCTTGTATACCATCATTCCATTCTAAGGTATTACCAAAAAAGCTATCGCCAGATGCAAAACTTGGAAAGTCTAAGGCTGGATCCGCTTCGGTAGTGCCATTAGTATTCATGCCTCTAAAATCATCACTAACCTCTAGATCAATCTCCGTCTCAAAGCCATTCATGGCGAATAGATTGTCTATCTGACCATTTTGTTGATTGGATAATGTATTCCAAGGCAACTGGCCATCCTCTACTCCTAAATCAATATTAACAGTAATCGTAGTATTCTGTGCCATGAGGTGACTACAGAGTATGAAGGCAATTAAAAGAAAAAGAGATCGAGCCATTTTTTTTGCATGAAGATAAGAAGAATTAAAGTGAACTTGATTTATCTATAGCCCATGATGTGCAAAATATATGAGGCGTTTAAGCGTTTTTCATGCATGTGTAAATCTAAATGGGCTTTCTTGCTTATAATGTTTTGGAGTTTCGGAATACCCTACTTGCTGATGGCCCAAAAATCTAAAAAGATAGATAAAAACTACTTTGTCATAGATATAGATGCAGGACTAAGTTTTGCGGACTTCGATGAAAACCAGCCACATTGGAAGCCATCATTCTATCCAACTCTTAGTCTCGGTATATTGTGGAATAGAAGAATGAATGCGTGCCTTGATTTTGACCTAGGAGCAGGAGGCACTTTTTATTACCTCATCAATAAAGGCACTATAGATAGATACGTGCTTGACTTTGCTTCTCTTTATCTCATTACAGGCCTAGGTTATAGCTTCATGCAAAAACAAAAGGAAGAATTATTCATAAAAGTAAGCGGTATTATGCAAATTGGTTTCAATGATACTTTTAGAGAAGAGTTTCCAGACTACGTGGTAGATATTGAAAGCGATTCGCAATACTATTATTCCATCAAGACGCAATTTGGTTTACGCAGATTTTTTAAGAATAGACAAAAAAATAAAAGTAAACCAGCCGGCTCCGAGTATGGAATATATTTCAGGTACTCATTTCAAGACTTGGGGACGGCTACATTTACTGGAGCAGATTATTCAACTGCCATCTCTCCTGTAGGTCATCTTGCCGGAGTTTTCTACAGACTGATGTTTACTTACGGCGGTGGAAAAGTAAGCAGAAATGTCCGTTTAAGAAAAACTAAAGAAATCCCACCTCCACCGATAATCTACAACCCAAGATTTTGATGTTTAATATTCCATTATGAGCGTACAAGTTAACACCCCTTGGCTTGCGCGCAGCCAATTCATAATTCACCATTCATAATTCTCTCAAAATTTGCCACCGCATCTTCAAAATATTCAATTGCTTTTCGATAATCTTAGTACTATTCCAAGAGTAGACAGGGTTAGCTTGGAAGGCAGCATTGATGTAGCCATATAAATTCGGATCACAATTTGCAATCATATTTTTGAACATAATAAAATTGGGATCTTCTTTAGAATCCACCGCATTTAATAAACGAACGGGCAACACTTTAATCACCACTTTAACCAAATCGCTTGGCCAGATAAACTGTGGATTTAGCATCAGCATCTCCATCGCATTATCTTTAAATGTAAATTTATTTTCGACGAGTGCCTCATATAATTTACCCAATTGATAAGACGAGATGTTATTGTAAACGGGTAATAAATCCATCTGCTCCAAGATTGGAAAACCACCAGAAATGATAGTCTGCAAAAACAACTCCTGATCTAGAGGGTTTTGACCAGCGCTATAACACAATCCTAATAATGCCAGCTCATGAAGTTCATTTCCATCTTTGAGGCAGGCTAGAAAATTTGGCCAAGTACATTCAAGGGTTTCACATAGATGCGTGATCGGAACGAGGCAGAAAAAATTAAATAAAAGATTGTTGAGATCAAAACCATATGACCGATCTAATTTGAAAACAGGCAAGTGCTTTTTTAGGAACAAAGCTTTAATCTTCTGAATGACGTCATCGTCAATTAATACTTTTTTGGAGGAATATTTTATAAGTTTGTTCAAAATAGGTGTAATCGAATCTAGAAACTTCTTGTTCTTTGTACTGGCAAAGTATCGAAGTGCAAATCTATAAGTATCCTTATCTTTCTCGCCGTATATCTTCTCAAAAAAAATATCTGCCAAAGAAGATACCTCAGGATCGAAAAAATGTAAAAATTTAGATTGCAAAGATGTACTCAGACTTTCCCACTCATTATAGAAATGACCAATAGCTTCTTCCCCTTTTTGGACAGAGTATCTATACATAGCAACTGCTCGAAGATCATGGTCTTTTATAGATTCAACTTTCTCCGCAGTCAGATTATTTGCAAAAGCCAGCCAAACTGGGTTCTGTTTTACTAACCAAAAAAAGCGATCTTCTAGTTGCTCTTGAGTGACAAGATATTGATCGAGGTTCGATTCAAAATAGGCGATCAATTGTGGATAAAGTTCACTCGGAAAGGCGACTCCTTTTTTATTGAGCATACGGATAGTTTGCGGTACCAGTATTTCAAATCCATTATACTTGAACAGTGCAGAGATCGCATCTGCTAATTTTAGATTAGGATTCGCTAAGCTTGACATCTCTGGAGCCTCCAACAAAGTATCCCACTTCTCCAATTCCATTCCTGCCTTCTTGATATTACTCCACATCGCCAAGCCATCGAGGAGAACAAGCGCAGGGTCTCTACTCATATCCAAGCCTAACTTTTCTAGATAAGCCAATTCCTGTTTAGGTAGTTGATGCTTACTGGTACCTAAGAGTGCCGTTTTTTTGAGTTCGTCCCACATAAATTTTTATTCTTCTTTAGACAAATCTAACCAAGGAAAATAGTTTTCACTATCAATAATTTCAAATTCAGAATCTGGATATGCCTTTTCCCAGGCCTTGGGTAATTTAGCTTTTCTATTTGGATTCCATTTAAATTCAAAAGCATGTAGCTTGCCACCACGTTCTTCAATCCAGTCAATCTCTTGTTGATCGTAAGTTCTCCAAAAATGGTTATAAACAAGCATGCGGCTGTAATGCTGGTATTTAATTCTTTCTGAGATGAGGTAATTTTCCCAAAGTGCTCCAATATCATTCCTGACTTCTATCGCATTCATATTTCCAATCAAGATATTCCGCAATCCGTTATCATAGAAATACCACTTTCTACCTTTTGCAATTTCCTTTCTTAAGTTGCGGCTAAATCCACTAAGGGAATGAATGATGAAAACTTTAGAAAGTAAATCAAGATATTTTTCGACCGTATTTTTACTTAGTCCTAACTGCCTACCAAGTTCATTATAAGAAACCTCTGAACCAACTTGAAAAGCAAGCAATCTCAAAAGATCAAATATTTTATCAGAGTTCTGAATTTTTTCAAATTCTAAAATATCCTTTAATAAATATGCATTTACCAATTCACTTAAATAGTCTGCTTTGTCTTTTGGATCAGGTATATGAAGTAATTCAGGGTAGCTCCCAAAAACGAGTCGTTGTTTAAGGTTTGCAGATCTTGAAATAGAATCTTCGGTTTGCGTCCATTCTGATTCGGATAGACCAAACAGTTGGATTGTTTTTTTTCGCCCAGTTAATGGCTCTCCAGTATATATGTTGAGGTCGAACGCAGATGAGCCTGTTGCTAAAATTTTTAAACCTGCGATTTCATCTACCATCAGTTTAAGTACTAAGCCTACCTCTGGTATTTTTTGTGCCTCATCTATAATCAACAGCTTCTTTCCAGCCAATAGGTTCTTATAATTTTGAACACTTCTATATTCTAATTTTTTACGAGCGTCCATGTTCTCCCCATTGAGCAATAGGTGTGGCTCATCTAATTCTTCGAGGACTTGCTGGATCAGTACGGTCTTACCTACTCTTCTTGGACCTAATAAAACCACGACCTTATTTGGTACCAAGGCCTTGATAATTAGGCTTAAAACATCTCTTTTAATTAAATTTAGCTTACCCATTGACCAAATTTAGCTAAATTTGGTCAATGATGCAGCCAAATTACCACTTTTAAGTCTTTTTTGTACACTTTATTCCCAACTAACCAACTCCTTTCTCACTCCTGACTTATCCAAATCTCTCAATTGTAGCTTCGACTGATAAACCCTTACTTGCTAGCATCTTATAATCTTAATTAAAATTAGAAACTATGAAGATTCTGAACATGATCGTATTGATATGCAGCGTACAGTTGGCATTTGCCCAGACTGATTTACAAACACTCCAAGCTGGTCTGGAGAAAGACTACAATCTAGCTGGACAAGTTGAACTGATCGAACTAGGTCGAGAGCTACCGATCCAAGTGTACGCTGAAAAAAACGACTCTATGGCTTGGCACACGGAAAGAACCCAAACAGCAAAACTATATGTCCATTGGTACGAAAAAATGTTTGACAATGGCTACAAACTCAACGAAAAAGCTACCATTCTTGGTGACTACAGCACACCTCCTAAAGACAGCACAGGAGCCTACATAGTAGAAGCGGAAGACCAAAAAGAGCGTAGACTGCAAAGTTTGCTTAAAGCAAACAACAAAAAATATGCAATTGCTACCTTTCTGATTGCTGAACAAAGGCTAAAAATGTTTATGAAAAATTCTTACAAGTCTAATAAGAAAAAGCACTTTAGAGAAGAGCTACTCACATTCTCAGAATCCTACGAAGACACAGTTGCTGCAATGGAAGATAATTTTTTAAACACGCATAGCTACTTCACCCTCTATGAGGTCAAAGCAAAGAAGCAGATCAAGCAAGCTGAGGAAACTATTATGGTTCAGAATTAGTGTGAAAGTTAGAGTATGAAAGCTGTTTTCCATTTTATTTTTCAATCCTAAAAACTGTACTACACATAATAAATTATGCGCAATTATATTGTTATACAACTTATATTTTGATTTTGTAATGTGATTGTTAAGGTTTGTTTTGGTTTTAAGGTGAAATATCCTATCTTCAAAAGACAATAAAATTATTTCTTAACCGATTTAACACATTTAAAATGAAGAAACTACACGAGTCTACACAAGTCTACACAAGTCTACACAAGTCTACACAAGTCTACACAAGTCTACACAAGTCTACACAAGTCTACACAAGTCTACACAAGTCTAAAGTTTATCTTTCTAATCTTTCTTTTTCTACCCCTCATAAGTAATGCGCAATACTATGAAGTGCCAACTTCTCAGATATTAGAAAATAGTTCGCTAGTAGTGCAAGGCGAGATAGTGTCAACTACCTGCATAAAACATGATGAAAAGATTTATACAAAGAATGTCCTTCTAATCGAACAAGTCCTATCTGAAAACAATGCACCAAAAGAAGTTACCATATTAACAAGAGGAGGAGAAATGGATGGCATCTCACAATTTCAAAGTCATGGGTTCTCTTTGCGAAAAGGAGATAAAGGTTTCTTCTTTCTAAAAGAAAAACAATCAAGTTGGCAAGGAGCCTATTATGAAGTATATGCTGGGAGACAAGGATTTTATAAGAAAAACCACGATGGATTTATGACGTCCTTAAACTCATCAATGAAATCTTATCCCTCTTTCAATAGTTTTTGTAAGAATTTTGGATTTGAATTTGATGAAGTAGAGTTTGAAGAAGAGATGCGGGCAATGGATAATCCAGACGCATGCCTTAGATATAGATTAGAACCAATTGAAATCACAGATATTAGTGGGTCGAATCAAATTGCATTCAATATGTATGTCAGATCAACGGAAACTGTAAGTTTGCGAGAGCTATCTATTCAGTTGAACTATAGTAATAATTGGTTTGGTCAAAACATTGTTGCCAATAATAAATTGACCTTGAGCGATGGAGATTTTGATGAAAGTTATACACTTCAATCTTCGGATGTATCTAGTGATGTAGTTCTAGTTAAACTATCATCAAACTCTCCTATAGATCAACTTCAACTTCTCTCAGGAAGTGAGATTAAGGTAGCAACAGTATCGATAGAGTTTACTGAAGTTGAATCAGAATTACCAATACTTCTAGAGAATACAGTATATGGCTCTCGCTATTATGATGAAGATGAAAATTTAGTCAGAAATAGTTGTGGTCATGTTGAGTTTAGTGATGGAGATTGTCAACCAGATATAACAAATATTGATTTGAGCCGAGCAGCAGGAAATCAGTCTATATTAACAATTTCAGGTAGTGGTTTTATTCATCCTAACGCAAAGCCTGAAGATAAGGTATGTGGTATTATACCAAGCGATCAGCATAGAGTTAAATTTGAGAGTTTCAGTGGTCAGGTAGCACCATTAGAGGGGGATTACATTAGTTGGACGGCTAATGAAATAAAAGTTAAGGTGCCAACGGAAGGCTATATTGATAATTCGACTGTAAGAACAGCTTTTCTCGCCGATGAATATGCTGTTACAGGGAAAGTTACAGTTTGCATTAATGATATCCCTTTATTTAAATGTTGGTGTCTAGATATAAGTGGGGATGGAGATAATGAAGATAAAGGTCAATTGTATGTGCCTTATTCAACTTTCACTAGAGACAACAGCAATGATAATGACTTTAATTCAAGTGATTGTTTGTCTGCTGATCATGTTAGATTGACGTCAGGAGAACTTACAAAAGATGTGTTATTCTATTTAGATAACTTCCCATCAACAGCGGCCGAAGCATCATTTTTAAGAGCTCTCAATACTTGGAGGTGTGCAACTAAAATAAATTTTGAAATCAGTAATACGCTTACGACAGAAAGCGTGCCAGTTAGTTTTGGTACTGTGAATTTGGCTGGGAAGATAGCATTAACGGACGTTGAGAGATTTACGTGTCCAATAGATAATCAAAAGTTTCTAGTACCACAACAAATGGTTTTTTCAAGTGCTGAGTCTTGGTATTTTGATGAATCTCTTCCTGTTGATTCTGATAAAAAAGATTTTCAAAGTGCTGCTTTGCATGAAATTGGACATGCAATGGGTTTGATACATACAGCAAATATGGATAATGTTATGTTTCCAGATGCAATAAATTCGGGGGTAGATAAAAGAAGTCTTCATAACGACGATATACGCGGCGGTGGGTTCTGTAAGTTGAAGAGTACTAAGATTGTACCATTACCGCCTCCATCTAATCCAGAATTATTTTGTGGTTTAAGTTTATCAACCTGGCCAGGCACTTGTCAGACAAATAGTGTAAATGAAACTGATAAAATCAGCCACTTAAAATTATTTCCCAATCCTGTTAGCAATGTCTTAAATGTCAGTTTGATTACCAAATTTAGCGAGAATGACTTAAAAATTTATAATATTTCAGGTAAAATTGTTTTGACGGCGAAAAACGTACAAAAAGAAATGATATTGGATACTTCGAGTTTTGTAGCAGGGGTCTATTTTTTAGAGATAATGTATGATGATAAGGTAGTTATAGAAAAATTCATCAAATCATGATGAGTAATAACTTAATTTTAATATTTGTTCTACTTCCTTTAGTTTTCAACTGTAGTTCTAATCGAAATAGGATAGGAGTGAAATCTAGACCTTCATGTAGCGAGCTAGAATCACAAGCAAAAGATTGTAAATATGTTTTTAATGCCATAGTTACGGGGCTAAACCTATTGGAGCCTTCAGGATACTTCTCTAAAAATGATGAGTTAGTTTCGTTGTTAGATTGTACACAATGCTTAATTGGTTTAAATATTGCAGTCGTTAAAAATTTATTTGGGGATCCAAATCGTGGATGTATTAATGAAAAATGTGAAGTCTACTATTTGCGTTATGGTTTTGTAAATGAGGAGAGGGAGTTATATTTTGTTCAATTTATATTTGAAAATGATAGTCTAACAGCAATAGGTGTTTTGAATGGAGATACATCTAGAGTATTTTGAATGCAGTCTAATTCAATCAAATAATAAATCTTACGTACACAAAATCGTAAAACTATGATTGTCAGAATAGCTGTTTTTGTTTTTTTAGTAATCTTCTCGCAATCATGTAGTACAAATCGAAAACAACAAACAGCCAAAGATGAAAAGCAATACACAGACAATGAAATTGAAGCCTTAGCAAAAAAATGCGACTATGTGAACAGTCTCATTGCCAAGTCAATGAAAAAAGCGAAGGATAAAAAGGGACAAACTAGAATATATACGAACGCCTATCAACGCAATGATTTATTATTTGAAGTGCTTATCCAAACTTCTTGTCTTGAAGGGCAGAGTTTGAATCTAGTCGAAAAACGGTTAGGTGAACCAACGGGCAGATGTTTTAGAGAGGTGTGTTGGGGATGCCAAGATAATATACAATATGATTTTATAATAGATGATGCGAATAAATACACTTATTATATTTGTTCTTCGGGCAATCAAGTGACCAAGATATTAAGGTCAAAATGGAATATCGTCACCTCCCATTAGAAATTAAAATTATGAGGTGCCTACCTATTATATTGATAGCATTATTTTCTCTAAGCTGTAGATCCTCTAAAATTGAGAAAATGTCATCTCAAGGCGCATCTCTTTCAGAAGAAGAGATCCTTGCCTTATCACAAGACTGTAAGTATGTCAGAAAACAAGTGAAAAGAGGATTGATAAGAAAAGATGATTCGGTAAACGTAAAGAAATTAAGAAAAGCTGAAAGAAAAGAAAGGAAGAGAGCGCAGATCCTCGCGAATGATCCGAGCTGGGAGTATAAGCGAAGTGAAAAAGAGCGTACTTCCAAAAAGGAGATGAACCAGAAAGTTAATAAGAGGTATGCAAAATCATATGAGGAGATAGTTTTTTTCCGCAATGATTTTTTGGTTTCTCTTCTCAAGGTGACACCTTGCTTTAAAGGGGAAACAAAAGAGGAGATCATTAAATTATTCGGAAGCCCTTTTAGAAACTGTGAGGGATGCTTGAAAGAACGCGTGGAGTATAATTTCCATATTGAAGATGGTAAGTTTGAAACGATTTCATTTAGATTTAAGGAAGATCGGGTAACGCGTATACAGGTATTTCGAGGTACAAGAATTGAGATATACTAGTTCAGGGCGAATTACCATAAGATCAGAGACGCAATACCTTGTATCTCGCAGGCCCGGCGGGAGGTGCCCAATAAGACCACACTTTTAATTTTATAACTAGTCAAAAATGCAATTTTATATCAAAAATGGCTAGGTATAGAATTTATAGTCAGCCATTTTTTACTTTGTAAACGGCTAAACTTAAATGCGAATTGGGCAATATCAAACGACGGCTGAGACGAATAACTTAGATATACCAATGCTTTCAAAGTTTGAAGACTACTAT
>Ga0209187_1001205_pt1 | contig 32438 bp, 24 predicted proteins | sample BantaG_FD_187430 | JGI IMG/M metagenome (GOLD analysis project Ga0209187, IMG submission 187430) | Marine algal microbial communities from Bantry Bay, Ireland - BantryBay_4 metaG (SPAdes) (version 2) | ecosystem: Host-associated > Algae > Red algae > Unclassified | place: Bantry Bay, Ireland...
GTTCGCCGCGTCGTGCGGCCGTCCTCCGGTCGGGGCTGCGCCCCTCCCTACGGACGGCCGCACGACGCGTACCCTTGATCCTTTAACCCCGACTCTCGTTGAGGCTGGTACATAAAACGGGGGCACTCCAAGGGGTTGGCGGGCTGCCATAAGTTGAGCCGGTCGCTCGTGGGACGCTTACACGCGGATTACCTCAACGAATTAAAAATGTTCAAGGGTGTATCCAATTGCCACGGTTTCGGCCCGGCCTGGCAACTCGATTCACGAACCATTCGCTGCGGAAGTCTTTTCTAAACGACGAAGCAGTTCCCTTGTTTTCGTTGCGTAGCTCGTACCCGGATAGGTCTCGACCAGGCTTCGAAAACGCTCTAAGGCCGGCTGGGTTTTGTTGCGGCTCAGATGGATCCACCCCCGTAAAAAAACCACTTGGGCCATCACATCATTCTCTCCATTTAAGCCGGATAGGCCAACAAGTACGGATTCCGCGTCTTCAAGTCGGCCGAGTTTGATCTGGGCCACCGCACGAATCAGTCCGGCCGAAAATTGCTTTGATTCGTCCCACTGCGGATTCAAAGCCTCCACGCGGTCCATCGCTAAAAGACAATCCTCCATCCGTCCCAGTTCGTACAGGAGGGTGACGCCGAGGAAGAGGACGGGTTCACGGTAGTAGGGATCGTTCAACTCCCGATTCACCCGACCAATCATTTCGACCGCGAAATCTTTGTCGTCAAGTCCCCGAAGCGCTGCTGCCAAAGCCTCCACTGCATTCTCCAGGACTTCCGCTTCCGGGTTGGTGGGGTTGTCGGCAAGTGAGGCATCTAGTATGGCCTGCCCCCAGAACAAGGCGGAAAGTCCCGGCTGCCCTATTTCTAACGCGTCTATCGCCCATCGAGTATTTGCGCCAGACCGGCGTTGCAGCTGATTTCGTAAAACCAATCGCTGAACGTAATCGGACTGCGATACGAAAGCATCGCTTTGGTAGGATTCCACCGAATCGGTGGCCAATTCCCAAGTTTTTTGTAACCGTTCTGCAAACTCATCATTTTCCGAAGACGGAGGCAGCTGGTCAGCCACTCGGCGTAAGTGCCAACGTAGCGACTCACTTGCTTGCCGCAGATCGCGGGTGCCCTCCACGGCGACCATGCTCAGGGCGTCAAAAATCCTCCATGTGTCCATCGTCTCGGCAGCGGCGAGAGCCTGTTGCGCGGCGAGCACCCCGTCGGCCGAGGGGCCATGCAGGATGCTCCGGATGACGCGCTGATTCAAGGATTCGTTCGAACGGTTTGCCGGAGCCAATTCGTTAAATACACGACCAGAAAAGGCCTCCCACCCCGAAGTTTTCGTCGGTGAAGAGTCGATTAACTCGTCAGCGATCCCCGGGCGGCCAAGCGAGCGTGATAGATTCGCATAATCTTGTAAAGCGGCTAGTGGGTCGCCGTCCGGAACCATATTGAGCAACACCTGCCGCCACGCCGTATCCAGTGCGAGGTCAGTCAGACCCGCCCGGCTAAGTAGAACAGTTTTACGCTGGTTAAGCTCTCTCAGAGCAGTCACGTCCAAGCCCATAGCCATGAACGAATCTAAGACAGCAACCGGCTCGATCAGGGGTGGTGTCGAATTGTCCAAAGTTTGCGAGGCGAGCGGGGCTTTCGAGGGTAGTTTCAGGAATTGATCCAAATCAGAGAGTGTGTTCGCTCGCATCGCGCAATGGTCTGCGGTCTGGGAAAGGCGGGCCAGACCGGCCTGCCACACCCGGGTTTCCTGCTCCCGAGTTTCCGCGTGCACTACTTGTCGAAGTAACAACCTTACGCCAAGGTTCCACAAGGCTTCATCCCGAAACGCCTGTTCGATCTCAAGCCGTGGCAGGATCAACTCGACCCGCTCGGTCGGGAGTGGGTTCTGAGAAACCAACGACAGCAGTTTCAGTTTATAGGCCACCCGGCGCTGTACCGGCGAAAGCTTGGGGTATGCTTCCAGAAGCTGGTCGCAGAGCTGTTCGGCGCTTTCCCACTGCTGTTGGGAAATAGCTTTCTGCGCGGCCAGCAGGTATTGTTCGGTAGAGCGCAGCTCTTCTTCTGGGATCATCGCGGGGGTAGTGACCGGCGGTGCATACATCATCCGCATAAATGCCAACTGGTCGAGCGTCGTCTCGTCCCATTTGTAACGGGTCAATAGATCGTCAAGGAGAACCGCAGATTCCGGGGCCGAATCCTGCCCCAATTGCGAGAGCAACTCGGACAGTTTAGATAATTCTTCTATGGTCAGGGCCGCGCGATCGTTCCTGGCGACTTGCGGAAAATCTTTTAACACTTCGCTGCGCAGTTCGATCCCTGCCTGATTCTCCGGAACGTCCGCAAACGCTGTGGGTGCCTCGATTGCCCGGGTGAACCAATCGTCGAAACCCGCCCCCCCCTGTGCAGTGACGCCAGATCCCCACAGTAAAGAAACGGTCGCAGCCGATGTAATTCGCTGCCGGAGAAAATACAGCAAACAAGAAGTGAACCCACTCATAGGAAATCTCTTGACATAGAGGATCACGAACCACCTGCCGTTTTAATCAGGTTGCGTAGCTCGGTCAACGCGGTACTGACGGATACCAGTTCCACCGCCTCGTCTAACATAGTCCGTGCTTTGTCAAGCTCACCCCGTTGGGCTTCGGCAATTGCCTGGTAGAGCAGCACCATGGCTTGAGTTTGGCCTGTGGCGGAGACGGAAGACGCTTCTCGCAGGTACTTACGCGACAAGGGTCCTTCATAAAGCTGCTCATACGCCACGTGGAGTAGCATCGCCGCTGTTGCTTGGCGATTTGAGGGGCTATCTTCAGGCATTAGGTCGGAAATCGCCTTGACGGATGAGTTCAACTGAATGCCGGGTAACACAAGACGCTCGCGCGTGATCAACCCCAGGGCCACGGCCGCGGCGTCGAGATACTTTTCTTCTTCGTAGAGTTGTCCGGCTTGATCAGCGCATAAACCAAAAGGTTTCGCGAGATCTCCCAAATCAAGTTTGGAGGACACCATTTTCGGAAATAGCGTGATACGGTCTGAACCGTCGAAAGTTTCATAGACATCTTCCACCATCGCGCGACCCCACGCTTCCGGATCTGAAGATCGCTTTTCACCAAGCAATGGATTGGAAATAGATAATGCATTAAGCAGTTGCCCATTTCGAGCCTGAGCCGTCAGGTAGTATGGACGCAATACTTGTGCAGATTCACCTTCACCTGATTCCACCAATTGAGCAATGAGGGCGGTCTTACGCGCGGAGTCGGATTCGCGGCTCACCCGGAGGACAGAAGCGGCTTGCCCCATCGGGGCATCGGCTTTGAGGGCTGCGGTTTGGTCAAGAAACGCGAGCACCGCATCGGTACCCTCGGCCTTCTGCAAAGCCGCTGCGTACTGGTGAATGATGTAAGGTGTCGTTGGTTTGCCGTAGGCAACCGGGATCAATGCGCGGTAGTGGGTAAGTGGTCCATCTTTTCCGGGCGGATACATCACATCGACCATAAATTCCATCACTGTTTGTCGAGCCAGCGGGGTGAGGTCGTTTTTGAGCAGAGGTTCCAAATCAACAGGAGATAGTGGCAGCTTGGGTTCGAACATCCGCCATCCCGAAACTAAATAAAACGCATAGATGAGGTCGTCGGCGGAATCAGGGTGCCGCGAGAGGATTTGGGCGACACGTTCAGCCCATTCATCTTCAATCAGCTCCAACCCCTTGAACGCGATCTCAGTCCGTACGAGGTCAGCCAAGGACACGACGAGACGTGCGACGCTGGCCGGATCGTCCTGGCCGTACGTATTATTGAGTGTTTCGTAAATTTCCTCCGCCTCTTCTATACATTCGATCCATCCCGTCCGAAAAGCCTTTACTCCCCATTCATAAGTGGCTCGATAAAGATTTTTGGCCACGGGATTATCCGGCAGCTCAAAGCGTAGAAGCTCTTCCGCCCCCTTTGGCAGATCAAATTCACCTTCTGTTTGCACCCAAAGACTGGGTGGATCAAATAACGGGTGCTCACTGCTGGCAAACACGATGGGTTGATCTGCCGGAGTCGCTCGGGTCAGCACGATCGTGACTAAGCCGTCCCGATCCAAATTAAGAAAATTAGCGAGGGCATCTCCCACCAACCGGCTTCGGTTATTCCCCGGTCGGATGCTGATCCTGCCCAGATAGGTTGCCGCACCAATGTCCACCCCCCCGTTGTTGATGACCTCGCGGCGGACGCCCGCTCTCCGCTTGAATGTGGTCACTTCACCGTTCGGGCGGATCTGCTCGACTTCTTCAAAAGTCTGTATGTCATTGATTTCGAACGGGCCACCGGTGTTCGACGGATCATGGGCGGGGGCGTTGCCCCAAGTCAAAGCCCTCCCGCGGTCGCTTTTGAACCACGCCACGTCCGATCTGTTGGTCGTTTCGTCGAGGCCGAACACATTGAAATCGTACCTGGCGTCGTATCCTGCCACGGGCTGAAGCGTCAGGTGAGCCGTCGCTACACGCTGATCGGCCAATGCCGACAAGTCAAAACCTAGATAGATTTTCTGCCCCACATCCGTGGCGGGCATGTTCTGGTGCAGGCCAAGCAATGGCTGCTCGCTGTGGTCGGAGGTGGAGTCACCGATTCCGATGGTGGTATCCGCTCCACGCCTGTCGGCCGTGGTGATGCGGGACCATGATTCATCGGCGTTCAGCGGTAAAACCCCCAGCACAGCAACGCTTAACGAACTTAGTGAGAGCTTCATGCGACTTCCTAATGTGTACGTGAAGAGATTTCCGGCGGTGCCGTGAACTTGGAGGCGAGAGTATGGTGATTTGTGATCTACTCTTTTATAACCACCACACACTGAATAGGCAAGACCTATGCGTGGAGAGCTCCCCATTACGGGGTGTCCGTCATCGCCATCTCGATCGCCTCGATAAACTCACGGCGCATTGCGTCGGTCATGTATCGGCTGTCTTCGAGGCTCGCGGCGGTGAATACCAAATCCGTGGCCGGGTCCACCCGGAAGAATGAAGAGTTACCCGAGTTGTGACCGAAAGCCGTATCGCTGAACATGTGGCGGTCGGACTCACGTGACCCCCAGAAACCAATCCCCCAAGAACGCTTGGTCTTGGGGCCGAAAATTTCCACCATTGGCTGCGGTTTGGCTTGTTCCAGAGTGATGGGGCTGAAGTAACGATATTTACCATAGGTTCCGCCGTTGAGCATCAATTGGCCCATCTTGGCTAGGTCCCAAGCCGTGGTGTAGACCCGATTATGCGAATCAATTACCGTAGTATTTTCCATGCCCAACGGCTTAATCAGAACATGGTCGTAGATGTCCGGGAAGGCTTCGGCAGAGATCGTCTCCAGAGCTTTGACCGCCAAGGCAAACCCTCGGCCACTGTAAAGATGGGCGACGGGTATTTTCAATAGCGGATACTCGTCGGCAATCCGTTCCTCCAGATCATGCTGCTCATCGCCGAAGTGGCCATTAAGCCCACTCGTATGAGTTAGTAACATTCGGATCGTAAACGGGGTATTGACCTTTATTGTTTGGTACAAAGGTAAGTAAGTTCCGATTGGAGCGTCCAGGTCGATCAAACCGTGGTCCATGTACATCATGAAAACCGTGCCGGTGACCGACTTTGAGACCGACTGAGCCAGGCCCGGCGATGCCACGGTCATGGAAGTACCGTTATCCTGCCCGTACGCTCGGTGAAAAAACGCCACACCGTGTCGGGCGGCGCAGATTGTGAAGCCCTGCTCTTTATTCGACGCCGCCCAGCGATCGCAAATCGAATCCAGTGACTCGATCACGCCCGGGTCCAAGCCAGCCTCTTCGGGCGTGCCTTCCCGCAGCTCACGGCCCTGATCACCCGGTGCGAGTAGACGGGGCAGGGGGATCCGAGCCGGCAGTTCGGTAAGTCCGTAATAAAGCCGTTTGAAATTCACCCACCAGGTTTTGTCGGCGAGATCTGCGTCCATGCCCCCCCGACCGCTGTCCCCGGAGGTATCTGATTGATCCCATTTGCTTGCACGACGTACGGCATCGTTTTCGTCAAGCGTGGCTTCATCCGCCTGTACTTCGGGTGTAAGGGTTAGCCCCCCCGGCAGCGTCACTGCGTCCAGGTCCGGTATTACCCAGGGTGGCACACGTCGGGTCACCACTGTTTGATCCTCAGGAGTGCGGAACAGCGTAAAGAAACGCGAGCTTAAATGCCGCCCGCCCTGCCCCCCGTCCCCGGTCGGCTTGACGGTTACCACCACACCGTAGCGCCCCGGAGCGTTAGCTGTAGCGACTTCCTGTAGTTCCGGGCCGTAGTACCGCGTGATAAGCTTAAAAGGACCGATGAGGTCTTCGACCAGCCGTGCATTTTCAAACTCTACCTGTGGGAACGTGGGGCCGCTAAAGACGTGCTGGAAGAACGTCAGCTTCCCTTCTTCAAATGCGGTTCCCATCATGGCGGCGGCGTTGCCCCGTTGAATCGTTTCAAGAAGCTGATCGTCGAGGAAGACTTCGAGTTGACCCAAATATTCTCCTGGCGGCGGCGGGGGCAACCGCAAAGTTCCTACCGCACGACCGGATTCGCTGGTCAGGGTGGTTTCAGCCACGGGTTCGCCTCGACGCTCGACCCTGAGGGTGGCATCGGTGAATGGTTCGTGTGCGACCACCTCAATATCCCGATACCGACCGCGGACGACGGCTCGCACCGGTTTCGAGGGTGATTCGGACAGCTCCAGCGTCATCATGGAGGCGGTCTGGTTCTGGTGGGTGTCGGCCGCGGGATACCACACGGCCCGATACGGTTCGCTGCCAGAATCCATGGGGTCGCGGTCCATAGCGTAGGCCTGAAACGCGAGGGTCATCCCATCGCGGGGCACTAGATCGAGGTTGCTCCAAGGAATCAGGGCCTCAATCGTGTACCCTCCTGCGAAAGGAAGCACCTCAACTTGAGCGTGAAGCTCGGGTAATGTGCCCGCGGCGACCGGTCCACCATCGCGTTCGTCAAAAAAGATATGCCGTGGTTCGGGATGTTGTGGGTCCATCCCTGGCGCGATGACGAGCATCAGGTAATCGTGAGCGTCTCGCGCCGTACCGACGAATAGCTCGACCGAATCGGCCATAAACAACCGACGATCGATATCACTTTCGGCAAACCCATCGTCGCTGACTTGAATCAGAACCAACAGCCCGCTCTTGTTCCAGCCCAGCCGCAGCCGAGGATCGAAATCGTCTGGTGTCCGGAAGAGCCCGTCGACATCAGCCATAACCTCCACCCCAAAACCCTCATCAACCCAGTCGTCGGCCGAACCATCCACCGCAACGTTGTGGATCTGCGGGATGCAATAGACGGTATCCACCGATTCACTTTGGCTAAAGCTGTTTACCGCGGAGAGCAGTGAGGTGATCAACGCTGTTCGAGAGATGGCGTAGGGGCGACTCATGGAATATTTTCCAAATCACTAGAACCGGGCAAAAGACAGGCGAGCGGTTTCAGACGACCTCCATGATGATAGCTCGTCGTCGTCAGCAAACGTTTAGGCAATGAGAGATCGGGGGTCTGGGTGGGGCTGACCGGCCCCACGATAGGGCGAACTCTGCCGGGGTCAGGATTTCCAACGAGGAGTGCGGCCTGCGGTGGTCGGGGGTGTTCTTCCCGTAATCCGCCAGCACGCAGGTCTCCCGGAGGTCCGCGAACAACTCGGCGTCCAGCAGTTTGCCACGCAGGCGGAGGTGGGGGCTCTCGGCAGAGCCTTTCTGCCACGGCCAGCCGGGCTCGATGTGTAGCGTCTCCACGCCAGTGGAGTGCCCCGTTCTATGCACCAGCTTCAACGCACCTTTGGGGGGGGAGGATCAAGGGTCTGCCTCGCAGGGGCGTTATCGCGGCGAGCTTGGCGGATGTAAATCGTCAACGCGAGTAGGCCGGCCACCGCGAAGAGGGTGTTTCTGGTCACAGTGGCGTACCCAATCGGCGTTGTCGAACCGAAGCATCCGCAATCAAGACTCTGCCCGAGTGCGACGACCCGCACGTGCAGGGCGGTGAACCCCAGCAGAGCCACCAGGCTCAGCCACAGCGCTCCTCCCAAGGCAATACCGCTGAAGAGGCAGAAGGCAAGCAGCAGCTCGAAAACCGGTACCCCGTACGCGACCCATTCTGTGAGGTTGGGGCCGATAAGATCGAACGCGATCACCTCGGCATAGAAGCCTCCGGGATCGGGTAGCTTTGCTGCAGCACTCAAGACGAAAACGCAGCCCAAAAACAGCCGCAATATGTGCATGATGATCCCGGACGCTGCGCCCAGGCGTGCAGGCGTCGGGAAAACTCCATCGGCTTGGTTGGCTATCGAGCTATTCACGTAAACCCTCCCAGCTTTGGAGTCTTCTCCATCCTTCTTCGAAATGCAGCACGTCCGTGAAGCCCGACCGGATCAAAGCGGTGGACGCCGCCCGGCCTCGGCCGCACGTCTTGTCGCTGCAGTAGACGACCAGTGTCTGATCTTTGGACATACCCGCCAGCCGCAGACGGATCGTGGAGGCGTCGAACTTGGGAAGTGAGATGGCGCCTTTCAGATGAGCCCGATCAAACTCGGCCTGGCCTCTCGCGTCGACGAAGATGACACCCCCCTTCTCAATCAACTCCGCAAGATCCACCTCCGCAATGTCGGTCCATTCGAGCGCACTGATCTTGGATCCAGCGTCCCGGAAATCGATCAGCAGGCCGCTGTCGGCCCGCGATGCCGCTTGGGCCTCTTCGACCGATGCGTTCGCCCAGGTCGCCGCGTAAACTCCCGCCCCGATCGCTGTCATTGCCATCAGCAGGGTTGGCTGTGCCACGAAGACTCTGCCGAATGAGTATTTCGTTTTTCGCCACGGCTTGAAGACGAGCCCCATTCCGAACAGGAGCGTGCCACAGGCCAAGGCCACCCAGCGCGCCTGGCCCGTCCCGGTTTGCGTCAGAATGGCCACTTGACCCGCCAGAGCTTCTTCGCTGGACGCCAACACGACGGCGTCGCCCTCCCAAAGTGGTGACAGGTCGGCCAACGCGATCGGCTGTCGATCCATCCGGGAACTCGAGACGATTGCTTTGCCGTTCCCGATTTCTTCAAGGAGGATGTAGTGATCGGAAGCCTCCGCATCCAATGCCGGATGGACCCGTAGTATGAGTGGGCCATCCGCGTTGGCCAGCGCTCGTGGTGACACGTGCCCTAACCGTCTTGCTGCAACCTTGTGTTCGACGCTGACGGCGACCAAGGCATCGCTCAGGTCTGACGGCACGGGGGAAGCTGCCGCTCCGAGGGCGTCCACCAACGAAAACGCATCAGTCGGGTGACCGAGCAGCACCAGGCCGCGCTGCAAGCTATCCGCGGCCGAATAGAGACTGCGTCGCTGATCCGCGGAAGCGTCGGAATCGAACAGGGGCTGCGCTGCCGCTTGAGATGCCGCCAATCCGCAGATCAAGAATGCCGCGTGCAACCATTTCATTGAGACTCTTTCTCTTGGGTCAGCAGGGCAGGGCCTGGCGGGGGATCTTCACTATACCGTCCCTTACCTGCGGTCGATTTTCCGGCACCCCTAGTCCGGACATCGGAGGCTATCTTGCCGCCGTCCATCACGATCAAGCGGTCGGCGAGATGGAAATAGCGGTCATCGTGCGTTACCACCACCACGGTTTTTCCGCGGGCCTGCAAACTGGGAATGATCTCCCGGTAAAAGCTCTCACGGAACGCGGGTTCCTGGTCCGCGGCCCACTCGTCCAGCACGTAGAAGGGGCGGTCTTCCAACAGCGCGGCCAATAAAGCCAGGCGCTTCCGCTGGCCCTGGGAAAGACGGGTCGTGGACAACCTGCCATCGCGGACATTCAGTTTTCCTTCCAGACGCAGCCATTTCAGATACTCGGCCGCCTGTTCATCCAGACGCTCCCTGGATCCGGCGGCAAGGTCATCAAAAAGGTGATAGTCCGCCAAGACCACGGAAAAAAACTGCCGGTAGGCCCGCAACGATGACGGTGTCACCGCCTCGCCGTCAACGACCGCTTCTCCCGTATCCAGCGGGTAGAGACTGGCCAGGACCTTGACCAGCGTCGTCTTTCCCGAGCCGTTGCCGCCGGTGAGGTAGACAACTTCGCCACGGTGCAGGGTCAGGTCAATCGGACCAAGGATGAAACTCGACTCATCGGTCTCGTGCTCTGTGCGGTGCCGATAGACCGCCCCACGCAACCGCAACTGCTGCCAGCCGCTCGGATCAAACCGCGGTGAAGTGTCGCCGTTTGCTCGGTGTTCTTCCGACGGAAGTGACAAGTCCAGTTCCTGGACCTTCCGCAGCGCGACGTTTGCCTGCGCGAGGTGCGGCAGGGTGTTCATGATGGCCTCAAGCGGCGCCATCATGTACAGGACAACAAGCAGATAGCCCGCCAGCTGCACCGCGGAGGCGCTGGTTTCTACCGGGAAGACAAACAGAAGCACCCCGACGTACACAAAGAAGAGAAGCCGGTTCCAGTTGGCGGCGGCGGCGTACACGGTGATCCCCGTCACGTTGTGGTGCCGAACGCTTTCCGCATTGGCGTGCAGTCGGTCCCTGAAGAAGGCCCCGCGACGTTCTTCGTGAAGCTTCAATTCCTTCGTGCCCCGGACCACCCCCTGGAAGGCGTCGTGCATCTGATCTTCGTACTCGCGCGCCACACGGAGTCGTCGGTTGGCCCAGATCACCGGCCCCAGGTAGGACAACACACCGACCCCAAAGCACGCGATCATGCCCACGGCGATCGGGACCGACATCCACCCCAGATACGCCAGGCAGCCGGCCAGCACCACGACGTTCACGAGGAAATACGGAATATTGATGGCAACCCGCGCCACCGATTCGATGTCGCCGGTAAAACTCGCCATCAGCCGATGCGTTCCCAACTGCTCCAGATGGGGCAGGGGTGTGTGGACGATGCGAGAGCACAGGTCCATCCGCAGCTGGTAGATCGCGCTCTGGGCCAAACGCACCATCAGCACGTGGGCCCCAAGCCCGAATCCCAGTCGAAGCACGCACAAGAACACGAACGTCCACACCGTGCTTGCCGACCAAGGGGTAGCCAACGCTCCGTTGACAACGGCAAGCAACGCGGCCGCAGTCAAACCGCTGCCCGCGCCCAATCCCGTCGCCAACAAAACCGCCAACCAGGATCGTTTGAAGTAAAGCGCGGCAAGATGCATGGGGTGGGCTTTTCGGCGGGGGTCGGAAGCGTGCCATCTCTCTGACACCGGGGTCAGTGGTCCAGGTCGCGGACCAGCGTGTTTAGCTGCTTTAAGGTGGTATCTAAGAGATGCTGTGCCGTTGCTCGACGGTGATGGTTGCGGCTGTATTTCAGCCTGACGACCAGGCGGTCTGCTTCGATCTGGGCTTCGATATTAAACAAATAAGCGCGGAGGTTTTCGCCGGCAAGAACGCCCGGAAAGGATCGCGGCTCGACACGCATGAACCCGGTGCCGCAGGTTGAGTTTCGGCCATGAAAGTTGAACTTGACCTGGGGTCGCGGCACCGCACGCAATCGGCGTACCTCGGCAACGTCTGGGCCGTAAAACTTCACCGCGTTGAACAGGTTGCCCCGTTGCCTCGCGGGTTCGAGTGCCCCCTCGACCGATCTTAAAGCCTCCGAGGGACGAGTCTGCCCTTGCAGGTTGATGGCGATCGGAGTCACCGAACTGAAGTACCCGATCAGCCGGGACGCATCGGCTTCTTGCCGCGGGAACGCGCGTCCGTGGCCGGTGTAATCGACGGTGAAGACAGGGTTCCCTGACCAATCGCCAACCGCCCGTCCCCACGCGGCGAGTAGCCACACGTCCAGGCCCACCCGGGCCGCGTGAGCGCTGCGGACCCAGGCGTCGGTGATCTCCTTGGTCAACTGGGCGCTGACATCCTCACTGAAGGCGTACTGATTGGCTCCAAGAGCATGGTCAGTCGGGAGCGGTGCCCCCCCCGTGTAGATCGGAGTCAACCACGGGCGGATGGCGTCAATCGCCGCGGGGCTTTCCGCAAAGTCTCGCCAGGCCCGACTCCAAGACGCGTACGATTCGGACAGCGGCGGCAGGGATGCGACCGTCTCGGATCCTTCACCCTGAATCGATGCCGAAAGCTCGTTCACCAGGATGGCCAGCGACAGGCCATCGAAGACCAGGTGCTGCACGACAAACACCAGCTGCGGATGGTGCCCCCCCCCCCTTTCCACCAAACGAACGATCAAAAGGGGGCCGTTTCGCAAATCCTGCGAGCGTCTGAGCCGCCCCACCAAGTCTTCCAGCACGCGGGCCTGTTCGCTCTCCGAGCGGCCGGCCAGAGAGACAACCCCGTAATCCACCGCGCACCGCGCTGGGCTGTCTGCCCGCTTCCATCCTGAAGCACCCTGCGCGAACCGACTGGCGAGGACGGGATGCCGATCGACAATCCGCTGTAGCGCTTCTTGAATCCCTGCTCCGCCGACCGGTGCGGTCAGTGACAACAAGAAGGCGTCGTTGTACCGCTCGGGGTCGATCAACTCACGTTCAAACAGCCAGCACTGGCTGGGGGATAGCGGCGGCGCCGCATCGGTCGGCAAGGACGTGGTGGGCGCGGGGCGCTCGTCGCGGCTGGTTTCGCGCACCCGCTGGGCCAACGCCTCCACGCTGTCGGTCTCCAGGATGTCATGCATACCCACCACAACACCGCTCCTTTCGAGATCGAGCACGACCCCCAGGGCACTTAGCGAATCGCCTCCCAGCATCAGGAACGCATCATCGAGCCCAACCCGCTTGACCTCCGTCGCCTTCTGAAAGGCGTCGGCAATCCGCCTTTCGAGCTCATCCCGAGGACCCCGGTAGGCCGTCTCGGTTTGGCTTTCGACCGAGGTGGTTTCGGCCAGGGCGTTGCGGTCCGCCTTCCCGCTGTTCGTCAAGGGCAGTGCAGCAAGAAACACGAATCGGCGTGGCACCATGTACCCGGGAAGCCGGTTGCGGAGCGACACCCGGAGTGCCTCCGCCGTGGGGGGCACCTCGCCCGACGGCGCAACGAACGCGACCAGCTGGAGGCCGTGGAGGCGATCCCCGGTGGAGATCACGGCTGCGTTCTTCACTCCCGATTCGTCGCGCAACGCCGATTCGATTTCCCCCAGCTCAACGCGGTGTCCGCGTATCTTAACCTGGTGGTCGAGCCGTCCCAGCAACTCGATGGTCCCGTCGGGCTGCCAGCGCGCTCGATCGCCGGTTCGGTAGATTTTTGATCCTGGAGCGGGGGCGAACGGGTCGTCGACGAAACGCTCGGCGGTCCGTCGTGGGTCGTTGACATACCCGTCAGCTAAGCACGCGCCGCCGATCCAAAGCTCCCCGGCGCTGCCCACCGGGCACAACGCCCGATAGTCATCAAGGATGTAGTAGCGGGCATTCGGTATCGGCCGCCCGTAGGGGATGCTGCTCCAAGACGGATCGACGTCATCGACCTGAAAATAGTTCGACCACACCGTCGCTTCGGTGGCTCCGCCCAGGGCAACGAATGTCGCTCCCGTAAACCGTCCCTTGATCTGTCCCGGTAGCGCGAGGGGGATCCAGTCCCCGCTCAAAAAAGTCAGCCGCAACGACGGCGGTTTCTCCGGCCTCGATTGAAACTCCGGCAAGCCAACGACCTGTTGCAGGAAAGCCGGGGCCGAATCCCAGAACGTGATCTCTTCCGTATCCAGGATGCGCAGCAGAGTTCGGGGGTCGCTGACTTCCGCGTCGTCGGCCACCCGCACCGTCCCCCCGGCCGCCAGCACACCGAAGAGGTCGTACACCGAGAGGTCAAAACTCAGCGAGGTGACAAACAGAATCTTGTCTTGCGGTCCGATTGAAAATCGCTCGTTGACCCAATGAATCAGGTTGCTGACCGGGCGGTGCCGGACTGCCACGCCTTTGGGCCTCCCCGTCGAACCCGATGTGAAAATGATGTACGCGAGGTCTTCCGCGGTCCCGGGAGCGGCGGCTGGAATCGGTTCGTGGCCCATCCATTGCGCGGGGCCAAGCAACGTTCGGTCCTGCAGATCACGCGGGAGGACATTGTCTCCGAGTGCCTCATCAAGAAGGAGAATCGTGTCCACCTGGGCTGGCTGGTGGGTCGCTTCATCCAAGCGCAGGTTGACGATGGTGCGGTGATCGCTGATGACCGCGCGGGCGTCACTGGTCTGGAGCACCTCGATCGAGCGGCGATTCGGAGAGCGCGGATCGATGGGGACGTAGACCGCACCCGCCTTTAAGACCGCCATCGTTGCCGTCGCCAGATCGACCGAGCGAGCCAGGAACACCGCCACGCGGTCGGATCGCGAGACACCGCTGTGAACGAGTGCCGACGCGAGACGATCTGAGTGATCGTCAAGTTGCGCGTAGGTCAGGAGGCGCTGCCCATCGTCGACCGCGATGGCGTTGGGTTGCAGCCTCACTCGACGACGGAACCACTCCTCGATGCGACGTGATCGCGGGTAGTCGGCGTCTTGTCCGTTCCATTCGCCAAGGATTCGCTGTTGGTCTTCGCCGGTCATCGGGAGCGTCACGGGAGCCAACTCGGTTTGATTGTGAACACCTGCATGCTCCAACGGGTCGCCCCCTATTCACGGCCAGAAAAAAGAAGGTCCAGAACGCCGTCACGGCGGCGGCGTTCCAACGCGGGTTGTTCGAAGAGTGACGCATCCACACCACATGCGTGCCCCTGGAACCGTCGAGATCGGCTAGTCTGCGGTGTTCTTTGCTTCCGTCAGCCGCTTCTGGATTTCTGCCACCCGTTGGATCAGCCTGGACTCCGGGTAGCGGTAGGCGATGTACTCCAGCAGCCGTTCTGCTTCGTCGTAATCGCTGCGGGCCAGGGCCTCCATCGCCTCGGCGAAGTACATGTCGGCCGCCAACGGGTGGGCGGCAAACTTGCTTTGGAACTCCTTCTTCATTGATTCGGCAAGGTGGGGCCGGTCGTTGCGGCGTGCCGCCACCCACGTGATGTAGAGGCCCTGCGGACGGTACCCCCCTATCCGGTCGTCAGGAAGGTAAAGATCGCTGGAGGCGAAGAGCGCTTCGTAGCTCTCGGCTTCGTAGAGATACTTCAGACGCAGCATGGCGGCGCGACCAAACGCCTCGGCCGTCGAATGCTCGGCCAGCAAGGGTTCCAAGATCTCTGCCGCGTCACCGGGCTGGCCGGTGTCGGCGGTGACTTCGGCGAGCCGGAACCGCGTCGCGACTTCCTCGCTTCTCAAATCACGGCGCAGGCACTCATCGAGCTTGCCCGCCAGGCAGTTGATCGCTTCTTTGAACCGATCAGCCCGCAACATGCGGTCGGCGGTGTCTTGGAGATACATCATCACATCCGACGCGACGTGCTCTTTCCGGGTTTCGCCGGCTTGGGCCTCTGCGGCAACCTTGGCGAAGGCCCACGCCGTTCGTGGTCTCCCGAGCCGTAACGAGGTGTCTTCCAGCTGCAGCAGCGTGGCGGGTTGCTGCAGCCACTCGGCCAGGCCGCGGACATCGGCATCCGACCAGTCGGCGTCGGGCACGTGCAGGAACGGAAAGACCAGGCTGTAGGCGACCGCCCGTGAGGCATCGGATGGATTCGCCGCGGCGACCGAACCTCCCCGCTCGGCAATGCGGGACCCGGCCTGCTGGATGTAGAGGCCGTAGAACGCGCCGAGGCGGACAAGAGCGTCATCGTCGATTCCCTCGTCGGTCAGTCCCTGGGCAAAACGCGCCTCGTAGGTGCGGAGCAGCTGTTCCGCCGAGACCCCCGAATCTGCCGGAGCCATCGCCGTGACCGCGGGGGCCGATCCGCCCAGCGTCTGGTCGAGCAGGTCGTTCAGCACCACCGTACGCTGGTGTTCGAAGCCAAGGTTCAGTTGGGACTGCACCTCGTCAACCAGGGCCAGGCGTTGCGCAAACGATCGAACCCCTTCGGCGTCCGGTTGGGTGGTGGCCATACCCTCCCAGTACGCGGCCAGTTCATTCAGCTGTCCCGCAGGCGGCGCTTCGGTCGCTTGCTCCGCGGCCATCGGTCCCGCATAGACCGCGCAGACGACCGCCAAGGCTCCCAAATTAATCCCGTACCGCTTCACTCGGCCTCCTCGGTTGCTGACACGGGTTCCGGCTCCACCGCAGACTCATCGCCCCTCATCCGCGAGGCTGGCTCAAGGTGGTACGTCAAGCGAATCGACTCCAATTCCAGCCAGCGGCGCCACTCGGGCCGCTGCTCCACCTCCAACGCCTCGCGGATAAGTTCGCGGACACGCTCGCTGCGAACATTGGCCCGCCGGTGGACCCGGATCAGATTCTCCTTCAATTCAATCACGTCGGGCGACAACCGAAGTCCCTGCTCATACGCCTCGATCGCATCGCCGTACCGCCCGGTCGATTCGAGAACAATGCCGCGGTTGTAGTGCGGCTCGTAAACACCCGGGGCGAGGCGACCGGCCCGGGTGAATGCGTCAGTGGCGGTGCGGTAGTCCCCCTGGTGGAAGGACGCCACCCCCAACGCGTTCCACGCCGGTACGTTCCGGTTGTTCCGGTCGAGCGCTTCGCGAAAACCCGCGATAGATTCCTCGGTGTCGCCGGCGAAGTAGTCCGCCATGGCCGCGTCGTATCGTTTGAGCGACGCTTCTTCGGCTTGGATTCGTTCGTCCACCTTCCGCTGAAAGTCCCGCTTGGCTTGGTCTCTCGGCGAATGACAGCCCGTCGCGGCGAACGAGCACACACCCATTAACGCGACCACGGCGTGCCGTGAAAAGCGAGTCATGGCTGCCTCCTCTCGGTTCTCAACGTCTCCGATGGCCCCTGACTCGGTGTCAGCAGCTTCATCGGGTTCGTCGGGAAGCCGTCGTCCGTCCCGGTGGCACGCAAGTCGTCTTCGCTCAGCAAAAGCAGATCCCGGAAACCCGGGTCGCGGAGGATCACCGGGCGGATAAAAACGTAGAGCGTGGAATACGTGCCGGTCTCCCGCCGGTTCTTGAACAGCTCGCCCAGCAGCGGGATGTCGCCCAGCAGGGGCACCTTGTCGATCGTCTGCTCATCCCGTTTGCCCACCAGGCCACCCAGTGCGACGGCGTATCCATCCGGGATGCGCACCGTGCCGCTGGTGGTGTTGACCGTGCGGGGCGGCGGGATGTTGGCCGCGAGCTGCTGGGCGTTGCGGGCCCGGAACGAACTCAGCTCGATCTCGTAGTCCAGTCGCAGCCAATCGTCCTTCGAAATATGGGGGATGACCTCGACCGTCGTGCCGGCTTCCACGAAGCCGCCGAAGCTCGTCAGCGTCGTCGCGTCGCCCTGACTCGACGTGATGAACGGCTCTTCTTCGATCTGGCTCAGCGCGCCGGGGCTGTTGTCGGCCACCAGCAGCTTGGGGGCAGAACTGATTCGGGTGTCGCCGACGGATTTCAGCGCGTTCACCACCATCGAGAGGTCGTCGCCGTTGAAGACCGACAAGTTAAGCCCGAACGGTGCGGTGGGAGAGATCGTGACGCCGCCGGTCGTGGGGTCCGCCTGGCCGATTCCGAAGGTGGTGAACCCCAGCGTCCCGATCGATCCGAAACGCGCCCCACCGAGCTCAACACCGAGACGGAACTCGTCGGCGCTGGTAATGGTCACCAGCGTCACTTCAAGCTGCACCTGCTCGCGCGGGCGGTCCAGGCTCTGGATCACCGACGCCAACGCGTCGTGTTCGGCGGCGGCGGCGCGGACCACCACGGCGTTGATCTCGGGCGCCGCCGTGACCCGCGGCGGGATCTGGTTCGTGCCCAGAACCGCCTCAATCGCGGGCCCCGACCCGCGCGGAGGCGGCGGCGGACCGGTGGGCGGGCCGGTCACCGCCCCGCCGCGATCCCCCGAAGCCGCGCCCCCCTCCCGACCGGGGGGGGCGTTGGTGTCCCCGATGCGCCCGAGTGAGCCCCCCGCTGCCTCTGCACCCTGTGCTTCGGTGCGCGCCGAAGGGTCGTTGTCTTCCTGTTCGAGCAGATCCTGCAGCACCGCCACCACCTCGTCGGCCGTGGCGTTTTCAAGACGGTAGACCCGGATATCGCCAGATCCGGGCGGGAGCGGCTGATCGACCGCGGCGATGACCTCGGCCACCCGTGATTGCACCTCGGGCGGACCTTCCACCACCACCCGGTTGTTCTGAGCGCTCACCGCAATCTTGTAGCGGGGTTCCCCCGCCGAGTTCCCACTGCCGGTCCGTCGCCCGGACGTGCCGCGGCCACTGGGGTCGAGCAGGCGTTCAATGGTTTCGAAGGCTTCTTCGGCGTCGGTGTATTGAAGCTCGTAGCTCACCACCGAGGTGCCGGGGGTGATATCCAACTCCCGCAACAACTCGGCGGCCCGCTTGACGTCTGCGGGCAGACCCCGCAACACCACCGCGTTCAGTCCGGGCTCGACCATGAACTGAATCAGCAGGCTCTCCCCGGCCTTCCCGACCTCGCCGGCGGTCGGCGCCACGCCGCTCGCGGCGTCACGAGAAGGTGGAACCGCGAAAAGGCTTCCTGCCCCGCCGCCGCCGGTGGGAACCAGGAACTTTTCGAGTTCCGGGATCACCGCCGCCGCGTCCAGGTGGGTCAGCCGAACCACCTCGATCTGGTCCTGCTCAAACGGGACGTCGATTGCATCGATCAGCCGCTCGATCTCTGTGAGCAGCGGCAGGGGAATCAGCAGCAACACTTTGTTGCCGGCCGGTGCGGGAATGATCTGCGCCGCGGCCGACGACTCGATAAACGGACGAACCGCCGCAACCACCTCATCGGCGGCCACGTGCTCCAGCTGCCGCACTTTGCGTTCCACCCCGAAACGCCGGGTGTACTCGTCAAAGGTCATCACGTGATAGGCCGCGCCCTCGCGTCGCATCACCAGCCCGCTCAGCTCAACCACCTGCTGCAGCACCTCGGCCGGGGCCATGTTCTTCACCCAGAGGTTGACCTTGGGGGGCTGCGCCGAGATTTCGGGACTCATCAGGATGGTCCAGCCCGTCAGATCCGACACCACGCGCAGCACGTCGGTCAGCGGGGTGTCCACGAACTCGCCGCTTTCCATCAGGTTGCTGCCGGTGTTGGCGGCGCCACCCGTGGTTCCGCCGCTGCGGAAAGGGTCATAGCCCGCGGCTTGCCCGGAGGCCGGGGTTGCAACCAAGCATGAGACGATCAGAATACCGAGCAAATTACATTTCAATCCAGACTCCAAATGAAATGACCAGTCTAACGTGTCAGCTTTACCTGCACCCCGTCAAGGGTTAGCGTCAGCCCGCTCGAATCAATCGATTCCACCTGGAAGTCGAGCAGCCGCCCCCCCGCACGCACCGATTGAACCCCTTCACCCTTCACGTTGACGTAGGCCGCCGATTGGCCGCCGAGCGACACCAGGCTCTGAAGCTTCAAACGCTCCAGCAGCCGCTGCGCGGCCCCGTTGTCCTTCACCGCGGCCTGAACCTGTGCCGGCCGGATCAGGCGGCGACCGGCGACGGCCTTCAACAGTTCCTCCTCGGCCAGGGTTACCAGGGTCATTTCGGGCACTGCCTGCCGGCTGGCCACGGCCATCGACTCCTCCTCGGTCGTCAAAGGAAGCAGGCCCGCGGCTCCCAGCAAGCAGGCCGAAGCCAGCAGGGCCGCAAGCCCAAACCCCATGAACCGCCGGGGCGCTTTCGAAAACGTAGGACCCGGATCAGCCTTCATCTGGCACCTCGGTTTCGAGGCGCGGCGCTGCGGCCTGGTCGGTCGATGGGGTCAAGCCGACGAACCAGACCGAAAGGACGCATTCGATCAGGTTGCCGCCCTGCACCCCGCGCACCGAAAACGATTCCAGGCCCACCGCGTCGTCGCCGTTGACGAAACGCTGCACAAACCGGGTCACTTCCGGAGGGGGGCCCGACACGGTCAGCCGGATCGGGAAACGCCGGTAGGCGTTGAAGTCTTCGACGACTCCGGGCTTCGCATTGACGATGGTCATGCTCGGGTGACGGACCAGCGTCTCCACGTGCCGCAGAAACCTCGACAACACGATCTGGTCGCTGTCACCTGAGAACACGGCCGGAGACAAGGCCCCCGACGCGGCGCTCACCGCCTCCTTGACCGACATATACCCCACCAGCTTGGCGTACTCGGCCTGCTTCGCCACCGCCACGGCCCGGGCCCCCTGCCAGGCGTCGTACGCCGGGAGCACCCAGAATTTGTAGATCAACAGTCCCACGAGCAGGGTCGTGGTCGCGGCAGCCAGGGTCCACTCTCGTGGACTGGCTCGTTTCAACCCGTCGGCATTTATCTTCACGGCCGTTTCCCCCTCTGATGCCGGGCCTCAAGACGGAACTCGGTCACCGAACCGCCACCCTTCTTCGCCTGACCTGCGTCACGCAGCATCACGTCCGCAAACACCTCCCGCCCTTCGAGCTGCTGCGGCAACTCAAACGGCATCGCCAGCGATTCGGCCTGCCCTCGGATACGGATCGTGCCCTCGGCGTCGAGTTCCAGGTGGCTGAAAGACATGCCCGAGGTGGGGCAGGCTTCATGAAGGGCGTAGAACACCTCGGCAAAGTCGTTGCGGGTGGACCGCGCCGCGGCCAGAGCTTCCAGCTGAGCAAGCCGCCAGCCCACGGCCTCGCCCTCCTTCTCGATCCGAGCGATGTCGGCTTCCAGCTTGTGGGTGACGTTCCTGTGCCGGGCCGTGCTGACCTGGAGCGCCCCCACCACCAGTGCCAACGAAGCCAGCCCCGCGGCCATTCCCACCAGCAGACGCGCCCCCATCTGACGTTGAACCCGGGCCGACCGCAACGCCCGCGGCAGCATATTGGCCTCCGACATTGCGTCGAAGCTCCGGCCCTTCGCCAAACCCAGCAGCCAGTCGTCAGCCCCAGTCGTGCTCGCCAGCAACGCGCTTTCATCGATCCAGTTCAGCCCGGTTCGGTTTGCCGATCGGGGATCAAGAGCTTCCCCGATCCAGCCCACGGCTAATTCTCGTTCGCGGTCAAGACGCAGCGAGTTCGCCGCACGAATCGTTTCCTCAACCCCCCGGCGCAGAGCCGGCGTATCGCCATTTCCCAGGTTGCGAACCGCTAGGGAGCCATCTGCATTCAGAAACGCGGCTTCGCCGGCTGAATCCGGCCCCGGGGCTGCGAACAACAAGTCTCGACGCGTTCCCTCCTCCGCCAGCAGATCCACCCACACCGAGGCGCTCGGCAACACCGCCACCACCCGGCCCTCCAGCTTCCCGAGTAACTCGGTGTATGCAAGGATGTGGGCCCGCTTCGCCGCGTAAACCTCCAGCCGCTCCATCCCGTTCTCAGCCAACCCCAGACGCCTGAACCCCGTCTCGATCGGTCCGTAGTCGGCGGGCAGGGTGGCCTCGGTCTTAAGAAGCACCATGTCTCGGAACTCGTCCAGAGGTGCCGGCGGCAGCTCGATGACCCGGGTGAGATACTTCGACTTGGGGAGCAGGCCAATCCACTCGATACCTCGGGAGGGATCGCGTGACCGCGCAAGCGCGCCGTCACGCAGCACCGAAAAAGCCATCGCGGACGGCTTGGGCCTGCCCCGCAGCCGTTTCCTGGGCGGTGCCACCCCCGACGCGGGCGAACCGATCTCTGATGAGGGCGATACTACGGATGCCACAGAAGAATGACCGGCCCTTCGGAAGTGATTTCGACGACGACGCTTAAACCGCGTGAAACACCTGTATCCACGTGCTTGGATCTTACCGCTATTCGGTAGTGCTGGGAAGTGAACTTGCCCAGCGCCGAGAGCACCGCCCGATCCTCGTCGCTGAGGCCCTGGAGCTGTTCGATGTCGGCGACGCCCCGGAAGACGTGGTCCGCCAGGTCCCCGCGGCTGTCCCGATCAAACGCCCGAAAACCCACGATCTGATCCACCGCCTCGTCGCTGATCGGCAGGGTCTCAAGCACCTCGCGCGGTGCGGTGTTCAGGTTGATTTTGCCGTCTCCCACGGCCGTCAGCAGATCGACGAGCCCCAGGCGAAGCGTCCCGTCCGCATCATCAAGCGGTTCACTGGTTGGCCCGTCGTTTTCCTCGGGATCCAGACGACGGTTGCGGTTCCAATCCTCTCCGTCAAACTGAGCCCGAGACACCCCCTGCAGCAGCAGCAACTCTTCCAGCACCTCAATCTCGGCGTTCTTGGCCCGGTAGGGCAAGGGAAGACCGGCGTACGCCCTGTCCTCCGCGCCCGCCGGCCGAACGTCCGAATCCGGATCCATCCAGTCGAAGAAGGCGTCTACTTGGCCCGGGGTAAACCCCAGGTCCTCCAGAGCCTCGCCAGACGCAAACAACACGTTCAGCTTCCCGTCCTCGTCCACCACCAAATAGTCCGTCTCGTAAGCCGCCCCTTCCTGGCCCGGCTCCACGTCCCATTCGGGCAGGCGGGGCGGTTCGCTCAGCAAGGCGTGGTCGTGCCAGGGTTCTGCCAGGTGATCAAAGTCGTTGGTGTTCTCGCTCAACCCTGACAGTGCGACCGCCACCGCCGAACGGTTCAACGCATCCAGCGTCACCGTCCGAGTCTCCACACGGGCGGAACGGACCTCAAGCCCTGCCCGATAGGTCAGGCTCAGGGCAAACAAGCTGAGCACCACCAGCACAAACAACACCAGGATGAGCACGGATCCACGACGGGATATCATGGTGCCCCCCCGCCGTCACCTGCCACCAGGGGCCCCCGCGTGTGCCAGGTGACGAACCGCTCCACCCGCTCCTCCCCCACCCGAACCACCACCCTCACAAGTGCCGGCGCCTCACCGGACCAGGCCTTCTTCCACGGCGCATCGGCGTTGTCGAGCGGACGGTAGGTGACGGCCAGTTCCGCGATCGCCTCCGCCACCGGCTCCGCCGGCGCGAGGGACCACCGCTGGGTGTCGTTCAGCGTCTCCCCCGGGGAGCCCGGCGACGTCAATTCGGCGGCCCCGGCCATCACCAACGTCTGCTGAAAAAGCCGGCCGGGCTCCTCGGCCAATCCCCACCAAAACCGACGGCGCTCCGCCGCCCCGGATCCAGAGGGCCCGCCTCCCACCAGGCAAACCAGCTCAAACCCCTCTCCCCCGTCCACCGGCCCCCCACGGACCGCGGGCACCTCGGCCAGGGACGCGCCGTTTTCAATCGACTCCGCCAGGTAGTCCGCCACCACCACCGCCCCCTGACGGTCCCGCCACCGGGCCGAGATCGTCTTCTCGTTGACCAACGCCTGACGAAAAACCGTATAGACCCCCAGAACCACCAGGGCCATGACCACCGTGGCCACCAGCAACTCGACCGCCGTAAAGGCCGCGCGCTTGCGCCACCCGACGCGGGCGGCCCGCCGAACCGATGGACAAGTCAAAAAAAACGGAAGCCACGGTCGCATCAAGGCCCCGATGGCAGAGGGATAAAAAGCTCACGCAGCGTCAAACGCTGCGCCACGCCGCGGTCCAGCCACTCCACGGTCACCTCGGCCAACACCGGCCCCGCCGACCGGGGCCGGTATTCCAGGCTCCATGTAAACGGGGTCTCTTCGCCGCGGGCCGGCTGCAGATTTTGCTCGCTCACATGAACCGCCTGCACCAACTGGTTCTGTGCAAACCGTGCCGCGTCTGCCGCGCGAAGCGCAGAAGATGACGCCCGTGCACTCATCGAAAATGCCGTCACAACGCCCAGCACCCCCACACCAAAGATGGTCATCGCGACCACCACCTCCACCAGCGTAAAACCTTGGCGAGATCTGAGTATCACAACGGCCCCTCAGCTTGCGGCGCATCGTCAAGGACCACCTGCCCGGTCCCCGCCGCGACCCGCACCCACAAACGGTCACCATCGACCGTAGCCAAGCCGCACGCCATGGCGGGAAACGCCCCCGGGCCAAACGGAAACACCACCCGGCCGTCCGGATCCGGCTGAAGCTCGCCGGTCGATATCACCGTCACCCCGTCAGCAAATGCGTGCAGCCGTCCCGCCAACCCCGACACTTGTGCAAAACCACCGTCGGCGGCGGGTGCGTACGTTTCCACCCAGAACAAACGGCCCGCAATGTCCAAGACCACCCGGTGCGGCTTCCCGCCGGCCCGACTGGCATTGCCGGCCGAACGAAACGCGGCCCCAAGATCTTCACCCGACACCCGCAGGGCGTAGGGCCGATCCCGTCCCTGAAACGCTACCACCGCCGACGTGGAGAGCATACCCAAGAGCACCAGCACGATGAGCAACTCCACCAGCGTAAAGGCCGAAGCGCGTAGAAGACGGAGCGACGCTCGCATGGACGCTCACCCCTCCACGTCGTCTTCGGTCCCGAACTGCTGATCGGGCCCCGCGCTGCTCAACCGATACCGCCGTGGGTTCTCGGGATCGATCCCGTACTGATAGGCCGTCCCCCAGGGGTCGGGCAGAAGTTCGCCCTTAAGGTACGGCCCCTTCCACTTGGCTTCGCCCGGATCATTCACGAGCACCTCAAGGCCCTCGTCTTCGGAAGGGTAGCGCCCCAAGTCCGTCTCAAAGAGGTCCAACGCCAAGGCCAGGTGACCCGACACGTCGGCCTTTGCCCGCGTCGTCATCGCTTCTTGCGAGCGGCCCGAGAGGCTGACCGCCACGCCCCCTACGAGGATGCCGATGATGACGATCACCAGCAGCATCTCCATCAGCGTGAAGGCGCGGTGGCGGTGGGTGGGCGGGCGAACGGATGGTTTCACGGCTTAAGGCTCTCGGGATTCACGAACAGATTTTCGAGGGCCACCACATGGGCCAATGACAAACATTATAACGAATCCGACTCGACTAAAGTGCGAAACTTGACGGACACCACCTCTTTTTAGGATACGGAACCGCTCAAGTGGCTCGAAGGTACGCCGCCTTTTCCATGCGGCGATCCACGACTCTCGGTTATATCTCCCCATTTCGAGTCCAAGATCCCTTTCGCCTCAACGATAGACAACTCCAATTTCAAGACCGCAAGCATCATCTTGAGAAGGAATAACTAGCACGTCGACATTCAACCTAAACTCTTCATCAGGAACTTCACGCCTGCGATTTTCAAACCGAACAGAAAAGACCGCTCGATGTGCATCGCTAGTAAGATTAGTCATTTGCCCAGCCGCGGATCGGGTCACTGACTCGAGATTGACACGTTCGACGGATACGTGAAAGGCACCCGATTCAACTCGTGCATTGGCCAAATCCAAAAGGCAGTCCGTGCCCCAGGAGGTCACTACAATAAAACGACGGTTCTCTTCGCCAATTATGGCAGGATCAAGGCGAAGCGATTTAGGATGAAATCGGGGGCCAGTATTATCGTTCATCAACGATTGAGCCTTGTCAGGTAATCTAGCAGAAAGACGCTGGGTTAATTTCCGGTCTCCAACCTCATACTGCACCACTACATTTTGAGTTTGCGTCGTCGCAGCAGAAGGATCGACGGAAAGAACAATAGTACTGCCCTCTTGAGGCTCTAAAGCTTCTTCAGGGAACTCAACCGAAGTACACCCACATCCAACCCTCACGGCCAAGATCCGCGCCCGTTCCATCGAGTTATTTCTAAACGAAAAGCTGAACTCAACAAAACTCTTTTCGCTATGCGAATCCGCCGCCACTGATACTATCTTGTAGTCCGTTGACTGCGTCTCATCAAAAAGAAGAACGCCGCGGCTAGGCGATTCTCCGCACGAGAACAGAATAGACGGAATAGAAGCCGCCAGACCTACGAATAGAGCCTGATATAAACGCCCCTTGAGCAGAAATGTTGAAATCCTGTAAGCAACCATAGCATAGGTGTCTGCTGAGAATCAGCTCTTAACGCCGCGGGAATAACGGAATGCCACCCAAAAAATGCATGAAACCGTGATTAATCCAACTAAAATTGCAATCGAGTAGAAATTCACGTTTCGTAAATCCCCTCTCTTATCCGAAACGTACGTTTCATTCGAACGGATCAGTGACTCTGTCATCGCAAGTGCCGATCCAATTTTCTCAGGCACTGGGTTCGCGTCTGCGACGAAACCGGCGTCAGGACCTTCAATAAGTTCCAAGTGCTCACGGGAGAGATCAAACCAGCCCCCTTTATTACCATATTCGTATTTCAGACCAAGTACAGTGTCAACAACCGGCGTCCCCACCTTAACCCCCATTTTTTCGGGGGTAAACTCAATCTCGGGTATCGGAAGATTCACCCGATTTTCGGCGAATCTAAGGTCGCGACGATACCGCCCCCCCTCCCTTAAAATTTGGTGCGTGACAAACTCCGGTACGAAAACGCCATCAATTTCCTGTAGCGTCACCTTCCAATTTTCATCAATTGAACCATCGAGAGCTCTTCTAGAAATTTTAACGAGCGAGAAGTTATGACGCTCTGAAAATACATACTTTTCTTCCACACGAGGGCCATTTACAGAAAGAACGATCTCGCCGTTCGTACGAACCACGCCCAGATATCCATCGAATTTATGATCTCCCAAAGAAGCAAGAAACCTCAAGTGGCGAGAAACATCAAATCTATTTAAAGAAAACTGGTCCGTCGGTACAATTGAACGGTCACTCTTGTTTTTCGAGAATCTCTCTAGCGGCTCCACAAAAAGGAAGCCAATCTCCTTTCCCTCGGGACTTCGACCACCCACATCAAACCTGAAAAACGTCGAAGCAGTCTTAAGCTCGGAATATTCCGACAGAACAGAGGGGACGCCTGATTGAACAAGATTGGAAGAAGGGATCCAATTAGCCCTGTACCGGTCATTGGCGGCAGAGTAGACAAATTCAAAGTTGCCGGTACGATCCAAAGACCTCGCCCCATCCGAACCTAACCCGTCCATCTCCAGCTCTGTCGACCCCCTAGACGACCACGTCTCTAAGCTCGATAAATTTTGATCAATCGCATCCGCAATATCAATTAATAAGGCCTTCTGCCCCCCCCACCACTCCGGCACTAACATCTTCAGCCGAGGCCGGAGTGATTGTGGAAGCGAAGAATGTTAAGTAAAGAACAAAGCAACGACACATATCCCACAACCTACCTTATCGAAAGCCATGCATTACGAACTACAACGCTAGAGCAGACAACCAACCATGATGTTACGACAGACACCTAGCTTGGTTCAACGCTGTTGTCACACCCATAATCTTGCCGCTCATCTTCAAAATGGCTAAAAACCGGATTAAATTGCACGCAATCGGTGTAAGCCTCTCCGCTGAAACACAATCCATCTTCGTCGCAAACCGTATCGTTGATAGGCACTGAAGCATTGCAATCGAAAACCGCCTTACAATAAACGCTCCCGGATTTGACACACCAACCATCTTCGCCCGGACTGCATACCTGAAAAATAGCCCCCGTGGGATGGCCGAGCTGATCTGCATAAGTTGCCGGGAACAACTGGTTTCTACATTCAGGGCATTTCTCCGAACTATCCGGGCAAGTCCTCGAATCTGGGACATTGGAGCAGTTCGTGCAAACGGGTTGACCTACGGCCCTTTCAACAAATGGCGAAAACAAAAATGCCGAAAGAACTATTGGAGAAAGCAAGGCGAAGAAAGATTTCAAAGAAGGACTCCGTTTCATTTGAGTGTGAATAAACCACATGGTACGTTCACTCAAGCCATTGTCAAGCGTTTTTTAGGAAGATGGTGAGCCACTGTGATTGATGAAGTACCCTAACCGTGTGTTTGCCCCTTACGACACCACACTCGACTGAAACACCGGCAGCATCACCGCCGCCACGATGCCGGCGATCACCAGCCCCATGATGACGATCAGCCCCGGTTCCAGCAGCTTCACCGCCCCGTTGACCGACCGCTCGGCCTCGTCGTCGTAGATCTCCGCCAGTTCCCCGAGCATCTGGGTCAGCTCCCCGGTTTCCTCCCCCGTCCGCACCAGGTTGGTCGCCAGCGCGGGGTACAGCCCCGTCTTGTCCATCGCCTCGCCTAGGGGATTGCCCTCGGAAACCGACCGCACGATCGGCCCGAACGTCGCCCGCACCGCCCGGTTACGGACCGTCTGGGCCGTGATCTCCAGCGCCTTGACGATCTGCACCCCGCCGTCGAGTAGCGCCCCCAGCGTGCGGGCGATGCGGGCCACCTCCATCTTGCGAAACATGGGGCCAAACAGCGGCAGCCGCAAAGCCGCCCGATCGACGGTGAAACGCACGGACTCCTTCCGCAGCGCCACGACAAGAAGGCCCGCCGCGACTCCCACCCCCAGCAGAATGGCCCACCACCACTGGGCAGTAAACCCGCTCACCCCGATCATCAGCCGCGTCGGCCAGGGCAGGTTCTGACCGAACGACTTGAAGAGCTGCTCGAACTTCGGGATCACGAACGCCATCAGCACAAACACCGCCGACACCCCCATCAGCAGCAGAAAAAACGGGTAGATGAACGCACCGAGGATCTGCCCCCGCAGCCGGGCCGCCCGGGCCAGATGGCTGGCCAGCTGTTCCAGCACCCCCGTCAGCTTCCCGCCTTCCTCGCCCGAATGCACCAGCCCCCGGTACACCGGGTCAAACACCTTGGGGTGCTGGGCCATCGCCTCGGCCAGGCTCATCGCCTCGCCGGTCAGCCCGTGCTCCACGTCCTCGATCACCCGCCGCAGCCCGCGGCGCTCGGTCTGCTTCCGCAGGGTCGCCAGGGCCTGGATCATCGGCAGCCCCGCCTTCAGCAGCGCCGCCAGCTGACGGGTGAACACCGCCAGGTCCGCCATGCGCACCCGGCCCGCCACCGCCGCAAAACGGGCCCTTACGTCCTGCCCGGCCCCGTCGTCGGCTTCCACCGCCACGGGGTGGAAACCCTGCTCCAGCAGCTTCGCCAGCGCCTCGCGGCGGCTGATCGCCCGCAGCACCCCCTCCACGCGCTGGCCCGAGTCCCGCATCGCCACGTAGCTGTATCGCAGCATCAGGCGTCTTCCCCGGTGATGCGGACCGCCTCGGCCACCGTGGTGCGTCCCGCGCGAACCGCCCGCAGGGCGCTGTCCCGCAGCGTCGACATGCCCTCGCGCTGCGCCGCCTGCTTGATCCCGTCCGCCGGCTCCCGCTGCTGGATCAGCTCGCGGATGCCTGCGGTCACCGGCAGCACCTCCGCGATCACGCTCCGGCCGCGGTAACCGGTGTAGCGGCATTTCTCGCAGCCCTTGCCCTCCCACACCCGGTCAAAGCCCAGGGCCTCGAACCCCTCGGGCGCCACCTCCCGCTTACAGTGGGCGCAGATCTTCCGCACCAGCCGCTGGGCCACGATCCCGCTCAGCGAACTGGCGACCAGAAACGGCTCAATCCCGATGTCCAAGAGCCGCGACACCGCCCCGGACGCGTCGTTGGTGTGCAGCGTGGCGAACACCAGGTGGCCGGTCAGGGCCGAGCGGATCGTGATGTCCGCCGTCTCCCGGTCGCGGATCTCCCCGATCAGCATCACGTCCGGGTCGTGACGCAGCATGCTGCGCAGGGCCCGCGAGAAGTCGAAGCCGATCTCCTCGTGCACCTGCATCTGCAGGATGTCGTCCATCCAGTACTCCACCGGATCCTCGATCGTGATGATCTTCGTCTGCGGCTCGTTGATCCGGTCCAGGCACGTGTAGAGCGTCGTCGTCTTGCCGCTGCCCGTGGGCCCGGTCACCAGCACCAGGCCGTGGGGCCGCTCGATCACCGACCGCACCCGGGCCTGCTCCTCCTCGCTAAAGCCCAGCCCGCCCAGTTCGAGCTCCACCATCTGCCGGCTTTGCAGCCGGATGTTGATCGCCTCGCCGTACACCCCCGGCAGCACGCTCACCCGCAGGTCGTACTCCGCCCCCCGCAGCGTCACCCGCGCCCGCCCGTCCTGCGGCAGCCGCTTCTCGGTGATGTCCAGGTGCGCCATGATCTTGATCCGCGACACCAGCGCCAGCTTCAGGTGACGCACCGTCGCCGGAATCGACACCTCCTCCAGCATCCCGTCCACCCGGTACCGCACCCGGTACTTCGTGTCGTAGGGCTCAAAGTGGATATCCGTTGCTAAAGCCTCGATCGCCTCGCTTAAGATCCGGTTCACCAGGTTGACCACCGTCGGCTCGTTGGCCGCCTCCTCGTCGTCGGACAGTTCCGTGCTCAGCGCCCCGCCCGCTAGCCCGCCGTCCTCTTCGCCCGCCTTCGCCCCCACCAGCCGCTCCACCGTGTCCGCCCCCACCCCGTAGTGGGCCTTCAGCAGCCGGCTCACCATCGTCCGCGGCGCCAGCACGTACTCCACCGGCCGCCCCAGCAGGTGGGACAACTCGTCGGTCCGCCGCCAGTCGAACGGGTCGCTGCAGATCAGGCGCAAGGCCCCGTGTTCCCCGTCTGCGCCAATCGGGATGACCTCATGCACGAGGGCCAGCGAGGCGGGAAGCTGAGTCACCGTTTCCGGGGCGATCGACTCCGGGGGCGTCGTCAGGAACTCCAGCCCCAGCCGACCCGCGAGATGCGAAAGCACCGAGGCCTCATCCGCCCCGCCCCGCTCAACCACCGCACGCAGCAGGGTGCCGCCATACTGACGGACGTAGTCGGCGAGGTCTTGGATGCGCTCGGCGGGGAGGCCACTTGCCTGGGCGCAGAGAGTGGACTCGTCGGTGGCAGTGTCTGGCTTCACGAAGAACCAGCATACCTCGGCGTATGAATGCTGCTCAACTTGTTGGATTCCCCCCCGTGACGTTCCCGCGGGGGCCAGAGCAGCTCTTCCTGGAGTGGTATCGGCCGGAAACAAGGTTGCCACCGATGTGCGATTGCACCGTACGGACGCCGTTGACGATGGGCGTCTTCAGATCAAATCGCTTTGCGACGACAACTCACCCCGCCACGGGTCGGCGGTCCCACGGCAGCCCGTCATCAAACCAACTCGTCAACGTGTGGGCCACACTCACAGGCGAGACGCCGAGCCGCCCCGAGATCGTCTGTGCATCCCCTGATACCCGCCGCTTCCGCTTTCCTCCGGCCCCGCGCAGCAGCCGCGACACCGCGTCCAGCAGCTTCAAATACCGCCCGAACGTCAGATCCGTGTCCGGCATCAACGCCCGCGCCCGTCCCGCCATTCCGGGTTGCCCTCCGCCGACCGTCATCCACCAGCCTTTTCGCTCTCGAACTCGGCCATCCGCTTGCGTCTGATCTGCGCTCTTGCCCATGCGGCCTGCAGGCCGCACCGAGTTAGCCCGCTCTGCGCTTCCGAGGCCGCCACAGCCGAGCCGCGCCGCCAGCGACGTGTGCTCCCCCGCCTCGGGCGTCTTGCACGCTCCGGCGGCAAAGGGGTTCAGATCGATGTACGCCAGCGTGGTCAGCAGTTGCACTTCATCCGTCACCCGCTTGGACTTGAACCGCCCCGCCCACAGCGACCCCACCGTGTTCTCCAGCTTGTTGATCCGCTGCGTCAGCTCCTGCTTCACCTCCTTCATGAAGTAGGAGATCGACGTCAGCCGCTCCCGCATCTCGGCAACGTTTTCTGTATCCGACACAAAAGAATCGACCTGTTCATCCGAAACCGCCAACGGCCGGAAGTACCCGTCCCGCGCCGGATGCAGCCCCAACCACCGCCGCGCGACCTCCCGGTCCGACCACCCGCAGGCGGTCTCCGTGTCCACCTTCAGCAGCAGGTGCAGGTGGTTGTCCATCACCGCCCACCCCGCCACTCCAACGGCGGTGTACGTCGCCAACCGTTCCAATTGATCCAGCAGCAACCCCTTGCGTTCCGCCCGCGAAGCTGGGCAGGTGCCAAGCAGGTGCAACTGCCGCGTACACCGAGAGATGACGTGGTAGCAGGAACACTCGGAGAGGTCGATGAGGTTCCGGCGGTTCATGCGGGCCATGGTGCGTCTCCAGGAAAGGGGTGCTCGAACGATAGCAGATTTCTTGTCTCGGGGCCAGGCCCCACGATTCCCCACGATTCCCAGGCCCCACGATTCCCGGCCCCACGATTCCCCACGATTCCCCTGCCATGATCCCACGTTTTCAAAGGTGCGAAAGATTCCCGACGTTACCTTCAAGATGCTAGTAAGAAACCACGGGGATTTTCATTTCATCGTCTGCTAAACGAACTACAAGGTATCCAGATATCAGGGAAGCCTCGGCGTTTAAAGTAACCTCTACCGAAACACCTTGACTAGTCTCCTGAAGGGAGAATTTCTTAACCTCAACTCCGTCTCCTACGATACTCGTCACGGAAGGCATTAAACCGTCAAATTGTGATATACTAAACAGAACCTTGCCGTCAAAGCCATCCCCGGCAAGTATCGCCGAAGGACTTGCTTGGTAAGGAGAAAGAACCGTTGCTTTGACAAAAACAGGGATAGCGTTCTGAGATTTGTGACCAATCTGAAGAAGTGCTTCGCCTCCTACAAATCCCGGTTTTTCACCGGCTTTTACCGAAAACTCGAATACCTTCCTGTCCGGTGTTTGCTCAGGGCAAACGCATCTAAATGAACCGTTTTCGACGGCCCGTTTCCGCTTCACTCGCTTGCAGAATCGCACAGCCCGCGCTAAAAAACTTGCTCGCTTTTCCTCCATTCAAACCGAGCAAGGATGCCA
>Ga0209187_1001206_pt1 | contig 32438 bp, 20 predicted proteins | sample BantaG_FD_187430 | JGI IMG/M metagenome (GOLD analysis project Ga0209187, IMG submission 187430) | Marine algal microbial communities from Bantry Bay, Ireland - BantryBay_4 metaG (SPAdes) (version 2) | ecosystem: Host-associated > Algae > Red algae > Unclassified | place: Bantry Bay, Ireland...
AAGCGGGAATGCTGACGAGGCCGATAGTATAAATCTACGTCAGCCACGAATGTCGTTCGGTCTTCTATCCCGGCAGCATCAAAATCGGCCTCACTTAGCCCTAACCTGATTCTGCCGCCGGTGCGGTCGGTCGCCTCCAGATCAGCACCTACGAGGAAACTGATAGTGTTGCGATCACGAGAATCAGCATCGTAGTCCTGCGTAATGAACCGTGTTTCTACCCGAAGTCGCGTATCAGCAGACACTCGGTAGGAGAAGGCCAAAAACGGTCCAAACGAAGTGTAGTCGTCTCCATCAGTGAGGGTACCAACATCGCTGTAGCTTCTGTTTAGAAAACTGACACCGGCACCTACGTTGCCTCTTGCATCTCTGGCACCGTAGGTGTAGCCAGCACTTAGCGAGGTGCTGGTGTCTACTATCTGGTCGTCCAGACCTTCAACAAATGCCGCCTGCCCCGTGCCAAATTCCTCCGCTTCCTGTAGCAATCTGAAATTAATCGATGTACGGTGTTTTTTAGCAGGCGCAGCGGCAAGGCTGGCACGTAGATAGTGATCGGTAAAATTGAGTGCGGACTCGTCGAACGAGCCATAGCGGCCACGATAGGAGGCATTGAGCTCTAAAAGGCGGCGGTCGGCTTCCCATTGTACTGCAGGGGCCATGATGAAGCCGCTGGCTTCCTGCTCATTACTGTTGGAGTTGAATGCGTTGTCGACACTCACGTAGTCCAGTCTCACCTCAGGGATGAAGGTGGTTTCACCCACACGCACCGGCTGGCCCTCAAAACCTTGCGCATAGGCAAGGGAGCCCGAGGCCGCAATAAGTGGTGCAATCACCAGACAACGGAGGCGATGTAGATTGACGAAGGAGAATTTTATCGACGAATGAGTAATGGTCTTCACAGCTCCGGGAAATCTACTAATTAATGTCAGGCAAGTATACCGAAGTAGGGCCGCTAGTATAACCAATTATTAAAACTAAGAGGCTTCAATAAGCTGATGATTTTGCTCGACAAAAACAATATTAGCTATTTATCATCCCTGGATGGGCTTTCGTACTGATTCAAATTCAACGCAGACTTCACATGTTTAAGATTAACGGCGATATCGTGGCGCGGAAAGTACGTCGCCTGATCAGCTGATAACCATGAATATTCGGGCAAGCAGACGGAAAAATTGATACTCTTCCCAGCGTTATAAATTTACCAGTCATATATCTGACGACGCCCTTCCCTGTCCAATTGACGTGGGAGTATTATAATGTGTGTGAAAAGTTATAAAAGGTAAGTGTAGATCACTATGGGTGCAGCAGTATTTGGATTATACGCAATAGCATTTGGCGCATTGTCAATACATCACGTGTCGTATGCACTGGTCGGCCTCATCTGCGTCTTCGCGTTTGAGCAGTGGGGCACTATTTATCTGCCATTTGTCGCCACCAATGGCACGCTTGTCAACATCTTCATACTCTCACTGGTAGCTATTGCCTGGTTTCGCCTGCCCGGGGGCAGTACCTTCGAATTCGTGCAATATCCCACGCGGCTACTTTTGACACTTTTTTTAGGTTACACATTTGCCACCACACTTTGGTCTCCACCTGACGCCAACGCCACCGAAAGATTTCTGAACGAACTTCATTACCTGGTTGCGGCACTCATTATTGCGCCCTTACTCATACGTACCTCCGCGGATTTCACAAAAGTGCTGGATGCCGTCACCGGTTTGGGAGGTTTGCTGGTTATCCTGTTCGCCTTTATCCCAGACTTCGAAGGGCGCTCCTTGCTACTTGAGTACGACCTTGAAGAGACGCTAGGATTGCCATTGGCGCTGGGTGACTTCGCAGGTGTGATCTTTCTTATCACCGCATTACGACTACGCTTCTCTCTGATCAACATCATCTGGGGTGCAGCAGTGTGCGGGTCATCACTATATTTAATCACCCAGACAGGTAGCCGCGGTCAGCTGCTATTTGCCATCGGCTCACTTGTCGTCTGCTTTCCAGTTCGATGGAAAGCATTTAGCGTCAACCGCATTATGGCGATGATTCTGGTGCTGCTAATTGCGGCTGCGGCGCTGTTCGTTGTTATTAACACGGAAAACACGCTGAGCAGCCGACTAGCAGTCGACGAGGACGACGCTCTGGGCACTACGCCTAGAATAGAGATGGCTATGATTTTGATGGACGCCTGGTTGGCGGATCCTTCGGTGATGCTGTTCGGCCTGGGCAGCTCGGCCTCATGGTCAAGAACGCTGATTAGCGGGTATTCACATGTTGTACCTATAGAGATTTTGGGAGAGCTGGGCCTCGTTGGATTTGTCTTGTTTGGAATATGCGTATTGACGTTATTTCTTCAAGCCTTCACCGGAAAACAACGCGCACAGCTGGACCAGAAGACGCTTAACAATTTTGCAGCACTCATGGCCTGTTGGGTTTTTTCACTACTGTTATCGTGCAAGCAAGGCACATTGCTCTACTCGACAGGATTATTCATGTACGCAGCCCTGGCTGAAAAATGTCTGATACTGGGCACACATAAGCTAAGATCCAATAAATCGAAGTCCAGGGCTCTCAACAAGCATCATCAAAAACCCCGATACAGGCTGCCAAAGTCCGTCTGATTTATCATCAGCAAGCGGCAAGTAGATCACCTGTGGAAGCAGCGGAGTTCTGGCACAGCGGTACCTTGAATCAAAATTACCCGTCATCTTGACACTGCATCTTAATTGACTATGCGAGCCTATGAACAATACAGAAATCACTGCATGCCCGTATTGCTACCATGATCACCACGAAGCATGGGCACAGGAAAACGGTTACTCGGCAGTTCGTTGCTCCGAATGCTCATTGATATTTGTTAACCCAAGACCGTGCCAGGAACTGATCACTGAAGCGGTAAAAACCGGCGTTCACTCAGAGCTGGAGACCAACAAGACGGCAATTGCTCGACGTGTCGCAGGTAACGTGAAACTCTACGAAAAAGTGCTGAGAGCGATGTATTCCGATTTACTGAATGCAGCCAAGCCATTCAAGTGGCTCGATATTGGCGCGGGCTATGGTGAATTTGTTGAAGCGGTTAACGCCTGTGCTCCAGAAGGAAGCACTGTTACAGGACTGGAACCCATGTCTCCGAAAGTCAGGGATGCTCAAGCGCGCGGCCTGGATATTCAAGAACGCTTTTTGAGCGAAGTTTCTGAAACCTATGACATCGCCTCCCTGTTGAACGTTTTTTCACATATACCGAATTTTCACGAGTTTTTGCTGCAGATAAGAACCGTACTTAACCCGGGAGGCGAATTTTTCATGGAGACTGGTAATGTTGCCGATCTCTCCCATAGCCGTGAAGCGCCATCAGAGCTAGACTTGCCTGATCACTTGGTCTTTGCAGGTGAAAAGCACATACGCGGCTATCTTGATAATGCCGGCTTTTCCATTGTATCCATCCAAAGCCGACGTATTGATGGTTTTGTGCATACGGCAAAAAACATCGCAAAAAAAACCCTGGGCCGAACAGCACCGCTTGCCATTCCGTACACTTCTAACTACAGAACCTTGCTAGTACGAGCACGCCTTTCGTAAAAGGCGGCTCACCTCAACGGCGCCATCATTCACACTCAGTAATGCACAACCGTCGTGGAAAGAATACCTTGTCAACTTCACTCGCCTCTAAACATGGCGATAACCTGGTAATTACCTAAACCCTCTGGCGTGCAACCGGGAGGGTCTTCTTTATTTAAACTAATCTCTTATGGCGGCCACACCAACCTTTAAAAGGCTTCAGCTTGCCGTCTACGACTCAGCAGCAAGTGTCATTAGTTCCGTACTTGCCTTTGCAAATACACTGCTCGCAGTCTCTCTCACTATCGGTTATCTGGGTGAAGAACGCTTTGGCATCTGGATGACCGTTGTCAGCATATCGACCATGTTAAGTTTCATGGACTTCGGTGTCGCTAACGGCATGGTGTCACAGATCGCCAGAAGCAACGTGACTAAAAACCCCCTGGATCTTGCCAGAACTGCCACGCGTGGCTTGACAATCCTCACAGCCATCGGCGTTCTGGTCTGGTCAACCCTGACGCTTGCAAACACTTTTTTCCCGGTAGCCGATATGTTAAACACGCAAACCGAAAAGGGTGGACAGGACGCGAAGGAACTTATAACCATGTTCATCGCGCTATTTGCACTGTACATTCCATTAAACGGTTTTTTCAAAATCATGCAGGGCCTGCAGAAGGGTTGGATTGTGCACGTCACGCGCTCCTGCGGGTCGTTGCTATCCTTGCTATTGATATTTATTCTGGCTAGCCAGGAAACTGATCCTGTCTGGCTACTACTGGCGAGCTACGGGGTTACAGCACTTGCCCCAATCGTGTTACTGCCGTACTTCATCAAGCACTCCATGCTTACCTGGAGTGCCAACACAGACTGGCCTGCGGCGAAAGCTGAATATCGAAATCTGCTGAATTTTGGTGGCCTTTTTCTCATCCTGCACCTGGGAATCATGGTCGGCTGGGGATCAGATTCGTTCATCATATCGGCATTGACCAGTGTAGCCGCTGTAGCGCCATTTGCGATCATGCAGCGGCTGTTCCAACTGGTGTCGATCCCCATGAGCATAGTGAACACCCCCTTATGGGGCGCGTACGCCGATGCCCACGCGCAAGGTGATGAAGCATTCATACGAAAAATCATGATGGCATCGCTGACTGGCACGCTGATTCTCAGTGCCAGCCTCTCCACACTACTGTACTTCACAGCAGACTCTATTCTGACATTGTGGATAAAAGATCACATTGAGATCCCACGAGAGTTGATTCTGGCATTCGCCATCTGGAGCGTACTGTCATCTATCGGTAACTCACTGTCAATGGCGCTTAATGGCATGCACATTGTGAAAGTCCAGGTATATTCGGTCTTGCTGTTATGTGCGCTAACCATTCCGCTCAAAATGTATTACACACCTGAATACGGCGCACTAGGCGTTGTCTGGAGCACAATAATCGCCTACACCCTTTCAACGATTCTGTTCTATCCCATCGTGTTCAGAAAAGTGCTTTATCGGGAACTCTTTCAACAACAAATCAGCTGACATAAGGCTGATACTTCATCAATGGCCGCGCGCATGTCTGTACCTGTCAAAACCATGATTTACCTGGAGACTCGCATGACGGGTCACCGGCCAAGTTATCTGCGACGTGTTGTCAATATCGCAATAAAACACCAGTACCGTGTCTTGCTAGCAATGCCAGCGAACTGTTTTGAGCATTCAGTCGTCAAACAACTTCTCGAATCCCATCCTGCCGAGTCTTTGTCTTCAATACACTGTTCGCCGCTTGATACCAACAGACAATCGTCCAATGTGTTGCAGATGTTGTACGACGAATATTGTTGTACGCGTTTTTTCAATGAAGCGGTTTACGCCGCCAAAAAGATTCATGCTATCGATCTTGTTATGGCAGGTATGTTTGACGATGCGTCAATATACTCTGGACTCGTCAAATACGACTTCTCCGGAATTCCCTGGGTTGGCGTAATTATGCGTCAGAATTTTCATTTTAAAACAATGAATTTGATAGGCCCTCCAGAATTACGTATGAACTCGGTTAAAAAATCGCTCTTACTGCGTTTTTTGAGTTCTATGAAAAAAGAGGCCTGCCTTCTGACCATAGACAGAACTCTCAAGGCGTATATTGATGAATACCATACCGGGCTGGCCAATCGAATTGAATTTTTGCCCGACGCAGTTGACGATCGTGGCGAAATAAGCAATCTTGACATGCGCTCGCAAATAGGCATTCCAGCCGATGCGGTGGTTATCCTCTGCTACGGCACCTTGCGAGAAAATAAAGGGATCAGATTGCTGCTAGGCATACTGGAGCAATTGCCAGACAATGTACATGTATTGCTTACGGGCACACAGCATGAAGCCATAAAAAACTACATCAACAGTGAATCTAACAAGGCGCTGGTTCAAAGTGGGAGGCTTCACCAGATTGAACGCTACATTGACGTGATCGAAGATCCAGGTTTTTTCGCGACTGCTGATATAGTGTGGATAGCCTACAAAGACTACTACTCGATGAGCGCGGTGCTCGTTCAAGCAGCCCAGTACAGCACACCGGTTATAGCGACACAAGCCGGATTGGTTGGCAAATTGACGACAGAATTCAACACAGGCATTGTGGTTGACACTACCAATAAATTGGACGTCTTACGCGGAATTAATGAGCTGATCAGTAGCGATGAAAATGAGATCCGCCGTCGTTATGCGGATTTAGTGGAAGAGCATAGCCTTGATACGTTTGAGAAAAGACTGATAAGCTCATTTGACAAGGTGATGGTGTAGGTTGCTAAACGACGTTCGGCGGTTTACCTCTTACTCATGTCGCGAACCAGATATTCAACACGCCTGCAATACGCAACGCTCAACACTCTATTTAAAATTCCAGTTACATGATCCTTCATCTGGTATTGCATGACTGGACCGTCAACTGATGGCACATCACCCCAGCTAACAGTCCCGTTAACTGCCGGACCAGACTGTTGAACGAACTCATACAATTTTTTGTCCTCAGTATTAATGGCTTTAACTCGCTCTGTCATTTCATTTGAAACAATGAAGCGCTTATCGTCACGATTAGCCCTCACGTTCCTGGCCCCGACTTCCACGTTCTTGAACGAATACCCCTTTTTTTTTGATAGTATTCTAAAGTGCCGCATACTCTCTTCAAATTTTTCCAGCAACCCAACGAAATAGTATCGTTTTTGCAATTCGTGTATCGCCGCTTCGGAACTGGCGTGGCCGCATATACGACGACACATAAGATTATTGTAATTACCACTGGCCAAAAAATTATCGAAAGTCCAATCGATTTTCATCACCTCCCTGTGATAATGAAATTGAGACAATACACGAAGTACGGGATCACGAAGAAACGTGAAGTAGTTCACAATATAGGGTCCATCGTCGTATCCGGCATTAGACCTCAATGAATGCCCGCCAATACCCCTCAACAGTGGATAGTAACGATGAATTTGCCTCAACTCTTTTGCATCTAAAAAGTTCTGGTCAAGCTCTTCAGCCTCGGAAAACTCAAACGACAAGCAGGGGTGATAGCCTAACAAGCTACGACTCAAGTAGTGGTTCAGCGCAGTACCTGCTGTCTTTTCTATATGTATAAAAGCAAGTAATGTACTTTCAGACATATCAATTCAAATGTTTATACATGGATTCACAAACCCGACACCCTGCGCATGCTTTTGCTGACGCTCCCAGATCAAATAACACAATGAGCGCCACAGAATTCTATTAACAGTTACCTTGGGCGCTTTCAGGGCATCTTTTAATTGATCGATATTCAGTATTGGATGGTCTCTGTTCTGATCCAATAGTTCGTAGATATAGTCAGCCCCGCTGGATAAATATTGGTCTTTGGGCGTGGTAAATCCTTTCTTGGTTTTATTCCATACGATGTCGTCCGAGAGTTTTCCTGAAACAGCCCGACGGAAAAGGTGCTTAGTATGGCCATTTTTTTGCAACATACTATCCGGAACACTGAACAGAAATTCGGCTAATCGATAATCCAGAAAAGGTACCCTTGTCTCCAGGGAGTGCGCCATGGAATCTCTGTCTACATTCTGCAGCAGATAAGGTAGATGGGTGACTTTCAACTCCCGGTATGAGCTCCACTTTCTAAGGCTGAACACATTGCCTGCGTTTTTCCTGCGCAAACCTCTTAAAAGCCCGGAATTTTTTTCATGTCGCGTAGTAAAAGAATCGTGTATGAATTTTTTATTTCTGTTCAATAACACTTTGTAAGCCATATTATTTAGCAAATTCAGACCGACCTCACGCCCAAATTTAACCGTAGTATCAGGCATAGACATACTTGAGTTCTTGAAGCCATAAAATAACTCCTTATGCGCATGTATAAAATGCCCCTGGCTCAGAGAATCAAGGTAATGCTCAACATGTGGTGGAGAGGAGTATCCACCCATGAGTTCATCCGCACCCTGCCCACTCAGGCTTACAATGATGCCACTGCTCTTGATAAGGGACTGTAATATCCAGCCACCCAGCGCACCTGCATCGTCAAGTGGTTGATCGCGGTGAAAAGTTACCTTTTCAAGCACGTCGATATCGTTTAAACCAAATTCAGTTATGTGGCTTTTTGAATTGAAACGATTGATAGTGTCTTGTGCGTAAACCAGTTCATCACAATCGTTGTCGTCAGAATAGACGGTGAATACATCCTGCCTCTTGTTACCGGTTATTTCATCTATGAGCGCAACAAGACCATTGGAATCCACACCGCCGGAAAGAGCTGTTCCCGTTGGTACATCGCCACGTAGTCGCAGGGTGACGCTATCTGTCAGCAGCTCCAGGAATTGCTCCGTAGCATCTTGCTCGCTACCAGTGAATGAAGATTCCTTTAAGTCCCACCACTGTCTCTTTTCGATTGTAATATTATCCCGGTGCGTCAGCGTCAATGTCATGCATTCACCGCCTCTCAGCTCTGTGACATTTTCATGAAACGTGGCACTGGTATGGTTTCGAGCACCGTAAGCCAGAAAATCAAAAACGGTATCCTTGTTCACCTCTGGCGCGCCCTCCATCATCATGAGAACCTGCTTCACCTCCGAGGCAAATAATAATTGCTTTTCTGATGCGTAAAAGTAAAACGGTTTAATTCCGAACCGGTCGCGCGAACAAAATAACTCACGCTTGACTGTGTCCAGAATTGCAAATGCCCACATACCGTTAAATTTATCCTGGCAGTTTTCTCCCCACTCTTTATAGGCGGTCACCACCACTTCCGTGTCAGAGCTTGATCTGAACCGGTGACCAAGTTTCTCAAGCTCGGCACGCATCTCTATATAATTATAAAGCTCACCATTAAAAACGATCCAGTATCGCTGATCGGCGTCAGGCATTGGTTGATGACCTGCATGCGATAAATCAATTATCCCAAGGCGCCTGAATCCGAATGCGCCCATGACTGTTTCCGGACAATCCAGATCGTCAAGCCATTCGTCAGAATGTTCAAAAGCTTTCAGATTATTGTCAAAACTGACGTACCCGAAATCGTTAGGGCCCCTGTATTTGGCAATGTTGTTAGCGGCTGAAAATTTTTCCGGGCGGAAATTTCTCAACAGAGTAATATATCCAGATATTCCACACATACACAACCCTGAGAGTAAGAGCATCACCAATGTGTAGTTTAAACGCTTTCTCAAGGCTAATTGGAAGAATACCGAGCCAGATACAAAATGTTTGCAGTATCAAGTAAGAATTCTCGCCCGGTTCTGACTGCACTACGTATTGTATGAGCAACTATACGAGCTAAGCTGCACTGAAAGTACGAGTAGCGAGTTTTCCACTCTGAGCATCACGGTAGGAAAAAATCACCGATTCACCATCACCGGCGACCAATTGCCTTTCGCTGATAACATATTGGTACAGCCAGCCGTTCTCTGGGGCTCTCTCCAGCTGGGCTGTTTTAAATCAATGGCGCCGCCGGGGACAAAGACATCCACGTGCGAGTGGTTAGACGTTTCATGGATAGTCCCTAACCCGTGCGATATGGCCGACTATACGCATAAACGATCACTCGGGTATACTGCTCGGATGCGGGTTCAGGTGTTAACGCCTGAATCCTTTGGTATAAGTGTTGCTTTCAGTGTATTTCAATTCTCACTAGCGACTGAAAAGCCGACATGCTCAAAACCTCAAGATATACTTTTTGTTCGTTGATCGCAGCATTAACTGTTGGCATGCTTAGCGGATGTAATGGAAGCTCAACGACAACTGATCAGTCATCGCCGCTGCTGAGCGATCAATCCGGGCCGGATGGCGGCGAAGTCTACGATGCAGGATCCAGCGAGCGACTACTGATTGACCGCGTAATTGACGGTTCATTTGAGGCGCTTATCGCAATGAATGAGGTACATTCGCGAGGCGAGTTAATTTCACCCTACTTGAACTGTGTGGATTCCACTGGAGGCATTCCTCTCATTGTATATGACTGTAGCGCAGCCGCGGTATCAACGACCCTGCAAGAATTTGGTTATCCAGTGTCGCAGCTTGAATTGGTCGATGATCCATTTTGCCGAGAACAATTGGCGTCATCGCAGGACAGTCTAGGTTGCGTGTTTAAAACCCTGAATGTGGATTTCGCAGATAACTGGAAATTTAAAACCCAGTACGGTGTGTTTGGGGATTCGGTGAGGGTGCAGGTGCAACTATTTCAGGGCGACGCTACACCGCTGCTAGACCTGAGCAGCTTCAGCACTGCATGCGATCTGACTTTAATTCCAGAACAGTCAACGGTGCGCAATGACGAACAGTTGTGCAGACAGGCCACTCAGGAATTATTGGCGCAAACTGATCAACTCTGATTAATTCCACCAACCAGGTAGTCAAGGGTGATACACCCGGTCGGATAGTGCGTGGCCATGATCCGAGCGATGTCACCATTACGTCAATTACTTCCCGGCTTTTTCTTCGTGTCGGCAAGAATCACCGGACGAGCATTAATCTGTTTGATGCGCTCGCCGGACAAGTGAAAGACGGTGCGGGTCCACAAAATACTAAGGGCTGGAGAAAAAAATCACATCTCTGGCCATCCCTGCATTTCACTCAACTGCGCTGTTCGTCAGTTGAATCGGCGGCTATTCGCCAGTATCCCCCGTATCCGTCTTGCTGAGTGAGCGGAGTGGCGCCCACCCAAATACCCGGAAAGTGCGCTCTTATCCTGTCCCCGGCCCTAAGCCTGGAAAGATTGGTGCCAGCACTATGACCATTGTCCAACGATTGTCATGGTATTTTGTGTCTAACGAAAGCGCTCGTACTATACTGATTAAGGGCTGGTGACAAAATAAAAACACATTTTTGATCATCCCTGCAGGAGCCTGAAAAACCAAGGGATTCAAATTACAGGATGAAAATTGTACATTGCTGCCTTGCCAACTATTTTGTTGACGGCTACGGCTATCAGGAAAACATATTGACCAGGGTACACAGCGAGATGGGGCTGGATGTCACGGTCGTGGCGTCTACCGAAACCATTATCGACAACAAGAAAGTAGGATACGTGGAACCCTCTTCCTACCACAATGAAAATGGTATCAGTATCATCAGGCTGCCCTATACAAAAAAGCTTCCGCATTTTATAAGTCGAAAGCTTAGGCTTTATGAAAAAGTGTACGCCACATTAATGCAGAAAAAGCCTGACATCCTGTTTGTCCACGATTGCAATTTTCTGGGCGTATTAGATATTGTCAAATTCATGAAAAACTATCCGGATACCCGCCTGTATGTAGATTCACATACCGACTACGTGAATAGCGGCAGATCATGGATCTCCATGAACATATTACACAGGTTGATTTACGGTTATTGCGCCCAGGTTATTTTGCCTTACACTCGCAAGTTCTACGGCACCTTGCCACAACGCATAGACTTTTACAGAGATGTCTACAGAATTCCTGCCGATAAACTGTCATTGCTTGAAATGGGAGCAGATGACAAGTACATCGATTTCTCAAGAAAAAACGCTATCCGGCAAACCATCCGAAAAAAATACAATATTGATGAAACCGCCGTGACCCTGATTAGTGGCGGAAAAATAGAGCCAGGCAAGAATATTCTTTCTCTTATTGAAGCATTCAAGCTCTTGAAAGCAGATCCGAACATTGATAGAGACTTAAACCTTATCATCTTCGGTACGCCAATTGATGAGCTCAGAGAACAATTCGAATCTTCAACGAAAGCCGATGGTTTCGTCATCGCAGGTTGGATAAACCCTGAAGATGTATACGACCTGTATTTTTCCGCTGACATGGCGGTGTTTCCCGGAACACACTCAGTGCTGTGGGAACAAGCGATCGGATGCGGGTTGCCGTGTGTATTCAAAAGATGGGATGGGATAGAACACGTAGACATTGGCGGGAACTGCGTATTACTGGATGAGTGCGACACCAACTCCCTGAAAAATTGTCTTACGCATCTACTCACTGACACTGACAGCTATAAGCAACTAAAATACAAGGCAGAGAAACTGGGCCCCGGTCATTTCTCTTATAAAGAGATCGCCAAAAAAGCGATTGAATATGCGGATGTGTAGCTGTCGACTTTTGCTGTGGTGGACCTACTGATGCACGTCTAGCCACATTTGCTGCACAAGCATTGAATACAACAGGTAGGAGTGATCGATGTTTTTTTCGTAGTGTTCGTGGCAAACTTTTTCGAACATGGACGGTTCATATAGCCCCTGCTCAGCGATTCGTTGCCGTCCAAAATAGTAGTCAGTCAAATCCGTTCTTTTCTTTAACCAAGACCTGATCGGCAAACCAAATCCCGCCTTACTACGGTGCACAACTTCTTTGGGAAGGTAAGGCTTAAAGGCTTTTTTCAAAATATATTTCTGTGTTGCACCTTTCACCTTCATCTGGTGAGGAATAGAATTCATCAATCTGACAAGTTCAAAATCCAGATAGGGTACTCTGGCCTCCACCCCTGACGCCATACTCATTCTATCTGTGTAAGTCAGATTCAAGGACATCAGATCATAATGCTGGTCGACCTTCAGCATTGCATCCACAATAGGTAAATCCTGACTATGCTCAAACATTTTCAGCAGATCGCCGCCAACATCTACATTATTTTTACCACGAAACAGACCGCATATTAAATCCGGATTAGCCCAGATATACAGACTGAGCAGACGATCGCGCTCCTCCATTGAGGCGGCAGACAGGATTCTTTTTACGCGGCGCGCAGTGGCGTTAAATCTGCCGGACACCTCAATATTACCGACACATCGATTGAGCATACCGGACAGTGCCTTTGCGCCGGGCGGCAGTCTTCTCATATTTTTTTCAGCGACGTATCGTCTGTAGCCACCCATATATTCATCAGCGCCCTGTCCCGAGAGCAGCACCTTGATACCATCAGCTCTTGCCGCTTCACAAATAAGGTATGTATTCAACACGGCAGGATCTGATGTGATGTCGTCAAGAAATGGCACCACATCGGCTAGTGTTGTCAACACATCTGAGGACGGTTGAATAACCCGCAAATCCAGACCAAGGTTACCAGCCATGATTCTGGCATATTTCAGATCATCACCTTGCTGGTCCAGCTTCAGATCCTGGTCCGAAAATGAAATAGTATAGGCGCTGTCGATCTTTGCACCCGATTTCACACACTGATAAGCAATGGCCGATGAATCAAGCCCCCCGCTTAAAAACAGTGACATCGGAACATCAGATACCAACTGTCTTTGCACTGATAATTCAAATTCGTTTTGCAGCCGCGTAATAGCATCAGCCTCACTGCTGATCGCTATGTGCTCATGAAGCTTACTGTACAAGTATTGCGAACTGACACATTGCCCCCGTGAAAAAACCTTGCAAACACCCGCCTCCATTTTGGTGAACTCTTCATACGCCGTATACGGTTCTGGTATGTAGGTGTAAGCCAGCTGATCTGCAAAGGACTGGGTTCTGAAAGTCCTTGTCAGTTTTTTCAGTTGAAGAAGTGCCTTGAGTTCCGAGCTGAAATAAAAGCTATCTAACTGGTGTGTCATATACAGTGGTTTTATACCCACAGGATCTCGTAACACGGTGAGTGTATCCAGCTTTGTATCGTGAATACCCAGAGCAAACATACCGTTCATTTTTGCCAGAAAATCCGTACCTTCCCTTGCAAATCCCTCCAGCACAACTTCGGTATCTGAATCGGATTTGAAGGTAAGATCGCTATGCGCTGATTCCAGCTCCTTGCGCAGCTTCCGGAAATTGTAAAGCTCGCCATTATAGGACAGTACAAATCGCCCGGACGAGTCTGTCATGGGCTGATGTCCGGCTTCGGATAAATCAATAATTGAAAGCCGTGCCTGACCCAGGTAAACACTTCTATCGTTGGAAAAATAACTTCCATGGTCATCCGGGCCGCGATGCTCGATTGCCTTTAGCGCCCTATCGAAAGGAAGATCATTTGCGGCACGTTGCGACGCCAATACTATTCCGCACATAAACTGAATTCTCTAGATCATTGTCATGTTGTGATCATTTGTCTACCAGCTATAACGAAGAATTACTGATCAACGCCGACCACTGAAGGGGATATTCACGACGTTGATACGTGCAGGAATCCTGAGCTAGAGAGCTTCATGACTTCGTGGACACTACGCAAGCCACAAATTTTCGGTATGACTCACTGGCTGCCTGTCTTGAAGGTAACTTACCGGCTATTCAGCTACTTCTGAAAGAGCCGACAACGTCCTTGTGAATTGTGAATCGCATGCCTGGTTATATCAACCTGGGTTGCTTGCGGCGCACGCAAATAAAGGGACTATACCTCATGACAAACACCAGTATGGGTGCTTCGGCATATTGTATCCGAAAGTTTGTATCCAAACCCATGTGTACTTCTTTTCTGGCACTTTTATTGTGTGCTTGCGGATCAGGCACTTCCGATGAAGAGAGCCCTGACATCGGATCCGCGAACCCCGATGAGGTCCCCACCTCCACCAGCGATAATGCAGCGATAGTCGGATCAGATGATGACTCTGATTTGACCATCGTCGAGGTTATCAACCTTGCCTTACTCGCTATTGATGAGGGTGAAGAAAAACAACCGGTTTCACCCCCTGATACCGGGAATCTCCCCGGCACCCCCGTGACACCCGTAGAACCTGATACAGGTGGCACGCCTGCGACGCCCATAGAACCTGATACTGGCGGCACGCCCGTTACGCCGGAACCTGATACAGGTGGCGGCACACCCGTTACACCTCCAGATACTGACGCAGGCGGCACTCCCGTTGCACCTACAGACACGGGCTCCGACCCAGATCGTGGCAACCTGTCATTCAGGAAATTCACGCAGAACGATTTACCAGATACCTACCGAACGATGTTTGGCTGTGACGGTGCCGTTGAGGATCGCTGGTTGACAGTTGCCACAAGTTGGCCCAAGACGTGGCCAGTCAGCTCTCGTGATCAATTTGATTCAGCTATTTCCAACATGGATGACGGCGACAGGATTCTGATTGAAAGCGGGACTAATCTGGGAAGCGTAGAGTTGTCCGGCAACGGAAGTCCGAACGCTAAAAAATACATCATGGGTGAATCCGGCTGCAGTGATACGAGCGGGCCTACTACATTTTCAAGTAACACCCGTTTCACGATTACCGGTAATGACTGGGCAATCATGAACCTGAAATTTCTGCCCTCCGGTTCAGGACGCGCCTTCAAGATCACCGGTGCCCGCAACTGGGTATACAACAATCGAATTGAAAATGCCGGTGAAGTACTGTTCGAGCCACTGGGAACAGCAGACAAACCTGCTACAACAGGTAATCGCATTGTCGGCAACTACTTCAACGGTAGAAACGACTACGCGGGAATAAGAATATTGAACCCCTTCACACCCCAGGACGGAGCTTCCGTTCATGACACGGTAATAGGCGGAAACACCTTTGAGAACTATGAGGAACCTACATTCGCATCAAAGGTTATCACCGATGTATCGTTCGGCTGGAACTACCCCTACGGATCCAGCACTGATCTTCCCGGTAGTGACACCTTTACAGAACTGGGCTGGAATCATTTCATCAATTGTCACGGCGAAGTACCTACCTCAAAAACTCGCCGGTGGATGATCCATAACAATCTGTATGAGGTTAACAGCAAATTCAAGGGCAAAGATACACCGCACATTTCACTGAGAAGCGGTGATGACAAGCTGGTGTTCAGAAATATTTTCCTTGACGGCAGCTCACGCGTGGCTCAAACCGGCATACAGCTTCACGGCAAACGTTCACATGGGTACTACAACGTCGTGTACAGAACTGACAACGGCGGCATCGGCTTCTCCTGGACAACTACAGAGTCTTTCTCATACTATCCGTTTCCGGAGAAAACCTGGTTTAGAAACGAGCGAATCGAAAACATCGATTGGAGATACAATTTTTTTCTTGGCGATGGGCGCGATTCCGCTACATGGATGAATTTTGTTGTGATAGGCGGGTTCAAAAGTAATCTGCCACCCATAAACAATACTGTCAGAGAAAATTTTTATTCTGCTGAAAATCCGGATGATGTGGGTTACCGCGTCAGTGATTTTCAGAGTTCCGGACTGGGTCAAACCAATTGGGAAAGCAGTAACCCCAACGCCACCCGCGCGCTTCAGCACTTCGCCCGAAGGAGCGGCAATGTATCAAACCTCGATGCAGAGGTTACCGTGCCGGCAAATGTCACCGTTAAAGGATTCTGGTTAAACGGAGATGATGTCAGCATCGATGCCCCACCCTGGATCGGTGAAGGAAGCGGATACCTGATTGACCTGGAGAAGTAAGACTTTTGATAGCACGCAGTTGAGATATCCTGGCGACAAGCAACTGCATGCCCACAGCCTGGCGACAACCGCAAACATCCGGTGTCGCAGGCTTCGATACCAGCCCATAACGCTTACAAAGCAGCTTCAAACACCGCAGCTTTTTCTGACTTTGAAGGATAACTGATTAGAACCGCCCGGTATTTTCCCTTAAATACAAACAAGCTGCCAGCGCCAGCGCCTATCACCCCGCAGCTTGAAAACAGCTCGGTCATGTCTTCCAGCCTTCCTGCCCCACCCACAACCGTTATAGGAAGCCGAGTTGCCACTTTAACCATATTTGCAAGCTCCAGATCGTACCCAGTCATCGTGCCTTCCTTATCAATGCAGTTCAGGATAACTTCACCGGCACCTGCGGCTTCGAGACCTGCAGCAAAAGCGGTCACAGATGTGCTGCATTTTTTTCTGCCGTTCCCGGTAAACAGCTGGTAGGATTTTCTCAGTCCCGCCTTCTTTACATCCATAACCACCACGACACTCTGATTACCAATGCGTTGAGCTGCCAGCGATAACAGTTCCGGTTGCTCCACGGCCGAGGTTCCCAATGCCACCTTCTCTACCCCAAGACCAATCAGAGTTTCAATTTGTTCGATAGAGGATATACCCCCCGCGTAGCAAAGCGGCATGCGACACTCATTGGCAAGCTTTGCAATCAGTTTGTAATTGGGGTCACGCTTGTCTTCTGTACAATCGATATCAGCAATAAATAATTCATCGACTTGCTTTTCGTTGAATATACGAACAGCGTTCAGAGGATCACCAACGTATTTCGGATCCTTGAAATTGACGGTCTTTACTAGCCCTCCTCCCTGTATCAGCAGGGTAGGCGTAATTCTTGGTCGCAGCATCGGTTACGGTTTCGCAAAATTCATCAGTAATTGCTCGCCAGCAGAATGACTTTTTTCAGGGTGAAATTGCGTGCCATAAATATTCTCAAACTCTACGGCACACGCAAAATTTTCACCGTGCTCGCTGGTTGCCGAAGTAATGTTGTTGTCTTCAGGTGCCACCACAAATGAGTGCAGAAAATAAAATTCGGCAGGATTAGTTAAACCATTAAATAACAGGTCATTGCCCGCCACAGTGTTTACGGTATTCCAACCCATGTGCGGCAGTCGGTGAGAATCATCAGCCTTCTCATGCAAGCGGGCCACACGAGCATTCAGCCAGCCCAGGCCATCACGCTTACCCTCCTCACTACTCTTTGCCATCATCTGCATACCCACACAAACACCCAGCACAGGGATTTTTTTCATCATGACCAGGTCGTTAAGCGTCGACAGCATACCCGACTGAGACAAACGCTCCATTGCCCAGTCAAATGCGCCAACACCCGGGAGTATGATTTTGCTTGCATTCTCAAGCTCGGCAGATGTCCTGGCTACAACAACCGGGGTATTGTGGTTTTTATAAATATTGGCAAAGGCAGAGACATTACCCAGACCGTAACCAACAATTGTGATCATCGTTTACCGCCGATTTCCATACCTAGCATTTTCATCACTCTGGCACCCAGGAAATAGATGGATTCCTGCGAGCGATAATCTCGATACGTCTTGTTGGGTGCCTCCAGATACCCGGTTAATTCCTCTACCGATATCTCGAGCTTGTTTGCGATGTATTCAAAATCCCTGCTGATTGCCGCCTCGTCAAACGCCGGCTTTTTCAATTGCTCAAGCGCATCCTCCCGACTCATCTGATTGGTTACTATCAGACTTGAGAATTGAACCTTGCGGGTATCGAATCCAAATTTCTTCGGCAACCAGAACCCTTCGTAAAAACGGGTAAATCGTGATTCAAAGTGTTTCTGCGGATAAGGTTGCCAGCCAAAACGCTCAACCAGCAAGTCAATTGAATCGGATTTTACGTACGGACCGTAATTGAGTGGCCGGACGGCTTTAATGCGTTTGACATACGGCAGATAAATCTTGTGCCTGAGGATAGACGTAGTGGGGAAACGCTTTAGCGGTTTTGTACCAAATTGTCTGTGTATGTCCTTGACCTGCACAGAATCTGACTGATAGTACATCCAATCAATGGGATTGCGAATGCACTCGGTGGATAAATTAGCACCGGTGAGTATATAGTTTACCTTGTGTTCTTCGGCAAATTTATACATCGTGGCGAAGAAAGCGTGATCCTGTGGTGTGTCAATGTGAGGAACACCGGATTTGAAAAAGGCCAGCTGTAAATCACGCATCTCTTCCCAATCGATAACCTCAGTGAACAGATCCAGATCCAGACCATCTACCAGGCGTTCTATGTTATTAACCGCCTCCTGCGAATTCCAGCCGGCGTCGACATGGAAAATCAATGGACGCAAACCAAATTTTTCCTTGGCCAAGTACGTCAGGTAGGAGCTATCTATACCGCCACTCATACCTACGATACAGTCGAAATCCTTGCCTTTCCCCGCATCCTTGATCGTGTCTATCAGACGCTCGAGTTCACGCTCGCCACGTTCATCCGTATGCCAATTGGGCAATGTCTGTTTGTAATAAGTCTGGCAGTGATCACAAACACCCTCGTTGTCAAACACGATTTGTTTATCCGTCGTGTCCATAACGCAGTTAGTGCAGACTGTAACAGCCTCAGAAAATTGCTGATCTTGCATAACTGAATATCACTCTTTTGCAGATTTAAATCATTAGTGGTGGTGGATGCCAGAGTAAATCACGCTGGACGATGAACTGAGACGCACGCAACCCGGCTATTCGGATACCACCGCCGCGCTTTGCCTTTCAGGGTTGAACAGTACGCCAGTCTCATCAACAGCCGCGTCCATTGCTTTGTTATGCTCGGTGAAATTAACCAGCCTTCGCACCTGATAACTTTTTTTCTCGCCTGTACCGTAGTAGATGCGTACCGACAATTCACCAATAAGTCCAAGGCTGAAAAACTGAATACCCAGAATAGCGGTAACAATCGCAAGGTAAAGCAGCGGATTACCTGTGACATCAAATCCCCAACCCAATTTCATGACAGCAACAGCCATGACCGAGAAGATAGCTACAGCAGAGACCAGAAATCCGAACAAGCCAAAAAACTTCATGGGGCTCGAAAAATAACCGGTCATGTATTTTACCGTAATCAAATCAAGCAGCACTCTGACGAATCGGCCGATACCGTACTTGGAGTCACCGTGGATACGGGCTCGATGACCCACCTCAATTTCAATGCATCGAGCGCCAAGGTTTGAAGCCAGGATGGGAATAAAGCGATGCATATCTCCATAGAGTTCTATGTCTTTTGCCACCTCAGATTTGATGGCTTTGAGCGTACACCCCAGATCATTAATGGGAAAGCCTGTGACTTTGGATATAAGACGATTGGCCATCCAGGAGGGTAGTTTTCTGGACACCAATTTATCTTTGCGACTGCGACGCCATCCGTGAACCAGGTCAAAGCCTTCGTCAAGCTTGTCTATCATGACCGGAATGCTGGCCGGATCGTTCTGCAAATCGCCATCCATAGTCACTATATAGTCCAACGAGGCATGCTGTATTCCCGCATGCATAGCCGCCGTCTGGCCAAAATTTCGCCTGAGCAGAACCAGCCTGACGCAAGTCTCATTCGCTGCCAGATCCAGCAGTTTCTGACGACTACCGTCGTTTGATCCGTCATCAACAAAAATGATTTCGTAGGGTCTATGCATGGAAATCAGCAATGCACTAAGCTCTGCCCAGGCAGGCTGAATGTTGTCGATCTCGTTGTAAATCGGCACTACTACCGAAATACCTGGATTGCTACTCAAAAGTCTCACCTCATTGCTAATGCAATATCTTGCTGAAGAAATTTGTCGGAAACGTATGTTAATCCATCTCAGGTACAAGCATTGTGATTAACTACCATTTCGAGCAATTAGAAATACCCATTAAATCAGTTGAAAACCGGAATCAGAACAAGTCGACCCTGCGCGCGTGACAAGTATATTTCAATCAATTATCAAGGCTCTATTACGCCTCAACACAGCCAGGCTGACAATTGGCTTGCCTGATCTTCAATGTCAATGACCTTGCACTGAGAGTTCAGCACATTAATCGATTCAACTGGTGCACTATAGAACTGGTTAACCATCCGATTCTCGAGCACAAACAGCTCCTTACCGGGCTCATTGATCACTTGCAGAACCGAATCAGGCTGACTAATCACCGCGCGACCGGTACGTGGGTCGATTCCAAACTCAAGCCCGGTTTCGGTTTCCTGCACGACGGTTGCACTCAGCTCGTAGTCGTAGCGCCCAAACGCAAACAGCCCTTTTACCGCACTCGTCACGATGATAGTGTCGGCTAGGGGAAGCATCGGCTCGATATCCTTGCGGGCCAGCAACCAGTCAGGTTCATTAATAACCGGCAGAGACTCGTCCTGAATATCGCGCCCCAGTGCAAGTTTCAGAGCCCGCTTGACCTCGTGAGTACTCAGTAAACACACAGCGACTACAGCAGCGATCAACATGACACTATAAGCATGACGCCAGCCGACACGCTGTTGAATAAGTGAACTCACAAACACAACAAGCCGTTGCAGACCGATTCCCCACACAATGCAAAGCATAGGTAAGGCATGGTAGAAATACCGCGTTGCTTTCTGAGCTGCCAGAGAGTTGATAAGCAATGCGCACGTAAAAACAACCAGACAAAACAGGACCAGGCGAGTTTTGTCAATCAAGGCCAATACGGCCAACAGCGAAAACAACGGCCAAACGAAAGGCAGGTGCACGGATAAGGAACTGATGTAATACGTCGGATTATTTGCCTTGTCCACAGACCATAAAGGCAAGGTACCGCGCAACAGTTCGATGACGTTCAGCCACCATGCAGCGACCATCAACGCAGACAACAGACAAAACAGAATTACGCTGGTTATTGCAGGCCTTGCCAGCCAGATACCAAGCATGGGCTTGCGCAATTCATACAGCCCCAGCATGGCTAGACCGGCCAAGCCGGAGACAATAGAAATTTTAGTCAGTTCGTGTAATTGCAGACCCAGCCACAAAAGAATTACACTGACGATTAGCAGGCAGAGCCTCGCCAGCCAGGACAGGCTACGTGATGCGACCAGGTCGAACCAGATAAGCAGCATCAATGTGACAACCAGCGTATGGGCTGTATAGAAGCGCACCATCACAGCGGCGCTTATTGTCATTGGGGCGACAACAAAAACAAACACGGTAGCCAAACCAGCCAACCACCCGGCACGTCGCGTTACCCAGAAACCCAGTACAGCTGACAACACCATGGCAAAAAAAACCGCCGGCAATCGACCTATCAGTAACTCGTCGCCACCCACGGATGTCACCCATGCCACCAATTGAGTATATAGCCCAGCGCGGGTATAGAGACCGTCTGCAATCGCCGGCACACCCTCGGCGTTAAGACCGCGCGCTGCCAGGATATGTAATAGCTCATCATATTCTGGCGCATGATCAAGAATTGAATAAACCAACACCGGCAAAATGAGAAACGAAACAAATGCCACAGCCGTGGCCCACAGCTTATTCCCGGAAAACACGTTGTGATCAATCAGGATCGATACTGGCTGATTCATGTCTAATCTTCTAACCTCTGGTTTTTATTGAGAGTGCTATCTGCACACCGCACCAAGGTCTGCTCGTATAGCTCACGATATTGCCTGCCGACCGACTCATATGAAAACAGTGATACAGCCCGCTCACGAGCATTAGCCGAGAGCTGTGCCCCGTTGTCTTGAGAGTCGATACACTCCAGCACCCACGATAATCCCTTGCACAGATCCTGTGCATCACGAAGCTCAGCAAGGTAGCCTGTGTGTTTGTGCTCGACGATATCAGCAATACCTGTATCCCGGAATGCAACCACTGGCAAGCCAGTGGCTTGTGCTTCTGAGGCTGTCTGACCGAAGGCCTCCTGCACAGCAGGATTGACAAAAACATCAGCGGCATTATTAAGCGTACAAAGTGCAACAGTATCTTTCAGCGGTCCCACGAACGTGATCGGGAAATGGGAAGTGGCATCCGTTGCCGGTGTGCTTTGCCCATAGACAACCAGATGGATATCCGAACGTTCTGCGCTGAGCCCGGCCAAGGCCGCATCCAGGTATTCATAGCCCTTGCGGGGGTTACTGGTTCCACCCAAAGCCCCAAACAGAACGATACGTTTGTCCTGCGGCAAATTAAAAACATCGCGCGCATGCTGTTTATTCAACGGCTTCCAGCATGTTACATCCACAGGGTTGGGAATGACCGTGATTGACCAGTCGGCAAACAATGAGCTGGAGCGAGCACAGTCGGCAAGCCACTGGCTAATTGCCACTAGCGGAAAGGGCCTGGTCCAGTATCTTGACTTACGCCGCCATACCCAGCGATCAATATCGAAAACTGATGAGTTACCCTGTTTGCTGGATGGACTATACGCTTCGGTATAGCGCTGATCCTCGCTATAGTGTTCGGCACCGCAAAACGCCCACATATCCTGTAACGTCATGATGACCGGTTTGCGCAAGCGGGCAATGTCTCGAATAGACAGTGTTTCGCAGTTGATCCAGACCAGATGGATCAACTGCGCATCGGCAGCATTCAGTTTGCCCAACCACCTGGAGGGTATTGCATTGTAAGAACGATAAGCGTGCTTCGGATCGGCGAACAAGCGCCCGCCAAGTCCCCGCATGAGTGAATCGCGCAAACCTGACACCACCCGGTGCCTTAGTGAGCCAGGCGATTGTACAGTCCAGTCGTCTGATAGTTTCTTGCTGACCCACATCGATGAATCCACTTCAACGCGCCGAAGTGCATGATGGATACGATAGGCGGCAATGGCGGCCCCACCTTCCTGGTCAGAGTAATTGAAAAGAATGGACTTCATGCGCCTATCACATTAAAAGCAGACTCTGCTGTCGGGGCGCTTTGCGCAGCTCTCATGATGCAGCGGACTCAGCTCCTGCAGACAACAGCTGCGCATGCACATCCAGCGTAACTCTTGATACCTCCATAACCTCTTCATACGGAATAGGACACGCCTCGCCTGCCTTTACCGCCGACACAAATGCATCAACGCATGCCGATTGGCCTTTATCCTGACCAAGCAGATTCATCTTCTTAAAATTGGGCCAGCCAAAACCTGCCAGTTTTCTGAAGTTGTCCAGCTGCAATACCGCGTTACCCGCAAAAACCTCAACACGCTCTTTCGGGAAAGCTTTGCCGCCATTGGCCAGATAATGCACGGTACCGAATGAGCCATCTGCAAAGCGCATTGTGATGCTTGCCTTGTCGATCGTAATATCAACACCTGGATGCTGGCCCATGCAAACAGCATGTACATCAACGATAGGCGAACCCACCAGAAAACGCATCAGGTCGATATAGTGACATGCCTCACCGATAATTCTGCCACCACCCACCTCCAGATCCTGAATCCAGCTATCGGCCTCGATAGCACCGGCGTTCATGGTCATGATTAATGACTTGGGCGTCTTGACGACATCCATTAGCGTTTTCATCTTTCGCACTTGCGGTGCAAAGCGTCGGTTGAAGCCTACCATCAGCAATGGCGCAGAAACACCGGAAGGTTTGCTCTGTTGTGACCGATAAGCTACATCAATAGACGCAAGCTCTTCATGGCTTAAGGCCAAGGGTTTTTCAACAAACACATGTTTACCTGCTTGCAAGGCCTGCTCAACAAAGCGCGCGTGAGTATTATGGCGAGTTACCACAGAGACGACATTGATGAGCTCTGATTTCAGTACATCACCAGCGTCGGTACTGGCTTTGGCAAAACCGTTTTTCTCTCCATGGTGTGTGGCGCTGACACCACCACTGGATACCACGGTATCAAGCACAGCACCCGCGCTGCGAAAGGCCGGAATCAGCGTGCGAGACGCATAGTTGCCAGCACCGATAAACCCTGCTACCACCGCATCTGAGGCCTGCCTTTTAACCTGATCGTTCAAGGCGACTACGCGTTGCGCAGGATCAGCCTGTTTGCCCTCTCGATAATCGAGCAAGACACCAATGGCCTGCTTGTCAGTGGTCAACAAACCATAGGCTTGCACAGCTTCATCAAACTTATAGCTGTGCGTCATAAGCGGCGCGACATCGATACGCGTTTCGGCCATCATGTCCATCACTGCCTGAAAATTTCGATTTTCGGTCCAGCGAACAAAACCGATAGGGTAATCCAGACCTTTGCCTTCATAGGTGGGATCGTAGCGTCCAGGCCCGTAAGAACAAGACACCTGAAAACTCAGTTCCTTTTCGTAGAAGTCAGATCGGTTGAGCGATAAACCCACCACGCCGACCAACACGATACGTCCACGCTGCCGGCACATACGGGCAGCATTACTGACGGGCTCATCTGATTTTGTAGATGCAGTAATAATAACGGCATCCACCCCCACCCCTTGCGAGAAAGAATGCGCGACAGCCAAAGCATCCTCTCCCGCTGCCAAGGAGACAGTTTCTGCCCCGAATTGTCTTGCCAGAGCAAGTTTAGACTCGTCGTAATCGATACCAAGTACCTGGCAACCTTGCGCACGGAGCAGCTGCACCGTCAGCAGCCCGATAATGCCGAGTCCCATCACGACAAGCCGTTCGCCCAACGTCGGGGCAACCAGTCGCAGACCTTGTAGCGCAATGGCACCGAGCACTGTAAAGGTGGCATCTTCATCAGAGACACCTTCAGGTATAGCGGCAACCAGATTTTCCGGTACGGCCACAAGTTCAGCGTGATGCCCGTTAGATACCACGCGCTCTCCGGGTTTGAACCTTGTAACATCAGCGCCACATTCGACTACAGTACCCACATTGCTGTAGCCCAGAGGCACAGGCTGATCAAGCTTGCTTTTTACCGCATCATAGGTTGCCGCAAGACCATCAGTGCCGACTTTCTCAAGTACCATCTTCACTTTTTCGGGCTGTTGTCTTGCCTTGTCCAGCAGGTTGGCCTGACCGAACTCAACCATCATGCGCTCGGTGCCGATGCTGATAAGACTGCAATGCGTCCTGATAAGAACCTGGCCTCGACCTATGGAAGGTGCCGGCACTGTGGCAAGGCGTGTTTCACCACTGGAGAGGTTCTGAAGAATCTGGCGCATGGGAAAGTCCGTGGTGCAGGTAACAAGCGGTGGCATCCGTACTGCTCATGCGATGCGTTAACCATGAGCGATCGGACGTCGTAAAATCGTGCTGCACAGTATACCGTCTATCAACGTGCGCCGATATGCGCAAGCTCTATACTGTGCATATCCACGGTAACCCTTTAGCATCATTTCGATGACATCCCCGCGACTGCTGTTCCACACCTTAAAACACCTGAAACCAAGGCAATTCGTGGGCAGATTCTGGTTTTATCTGTATCGTCCTCGCCCCATTCCTGTTAAAGACGCTGCTACCCGCGCCAGGCAGCAGCCCTTGTCGGTCTTTATACCGGTACGGCAAAGCGTTTTTTTTTCACAAGAATCACAAGCACCTGTAATGCGCTTTCTTGGCGATGAGCTTGTAGTCGATAGTCCAGAGGCCTGGAACAAGCCTGGAAAGCCAAAACTTTTTCTCTACAACGTTCACTACTTCGACGACCTGAATGCCGACAACTGCGAAAGTCGTACCGACGTTCACGATAAACTCATCGAGCAGTGGATTGCCGAGAATCCCGCGCCTGTTGGCAACGGCTGGGAGCCCTACCCCCTATCCTTGCGTATCGTCAATTGGGTGCAATACTTCAGCAGACGCGGCCATGTGCCCCAGCACTGGCTCGATAGCCTGGCCACTCAGGCCACCTACCTGTCGCGTCGGCTTGAATATCACTTGCTGGGCAATCATCTGTTCGCCAATGCCAAGGCGTTGATATTTGCTGGCAGCTATCTGGACAAGCACGACAAGTTGCTGCAAGTCGGGCTTGATATACTGGACAAGCAATTACCTGAGCAGGTGCTCTCTGATGGCGCTCATTTCGAACTCTCGCCCATGTACCATTGTATTGCCATGGCAGATTTTCTGGACCTTATTGCCCTGTCTGCAAGCTACCCTGCGCTAATTCCAGCCTCTACGCGTAAAGGCTGGACAGCGACGGTAGAGACGATGTTCATGTGGCTGGACAGGATGCGTCACCCTGATGGAGGCATCAGCTTGTTCAATGATGCGGCAATGGATATTGCACCAGACTATGAAGCACTTGCAAACTATGCAAAAACACAAGGTATTGATACAAGGCCTGCACCGCCGGGCATGCATCATGCACCTCAGAGCGGATACGTCACACTGCATAGCGAACAGCTTGCCTGCATGCTGGACATTGGGCGTATCGGTCCGGATTACATACCGGGACATGCACATGCCGATTCATTAAGCTTCGAGATATCCGTGTACGGGCAACGACTCATCTGCGACTCCGGCACCTCGGAGTATGGCGATAGCGATGAGCGCTTACGCCAGCGGGGTACCGCCGCTCACAACACGGTGCTTATCGACAACGAAAACTCCAGTGAGGTCTGGAGCGGTTTTCGCGTAGCGCGACGCGCCTACCCGGTTGATGTTGACGTCAGGCAAGGCTCTACAGGACTTGAGGTCTCAGCAGGTCATACAGGCTATCGTCGCCTCAAGGGCCGCAACATTCATCACAGAGCCTGGTCGATAAATACCGCAGGCATGACCATCGTGGATAAAATATCCGGGCATTGCAGCACGGCGCAAGCCTCTTATCATCTACACCCGGAGGTGTTGGCAGAAATCAACGATGAGGGAATTTTACTGACACTACCAGCAGGACAACGCGTACAGTTCACCTGCGAAGGCGGGCACGCCCAATTGGCAGCAAGTACCTGGCACCCAAATTTTGGTGAAACCTTGCACAGCCAAAAAATTGTTGTGCCATTCGACGCTGAACAACTTTCATCCAAATTCAACTGGCATCCGAGCGTCAGTAAATAAAAAACATGAACCAACTAAGTCATTGCCAAACAGGGATACGTAGCAGCCAATGAACATCCTGTTTCTGACGGACAACTACCCGCCAGAATCCAACGCCCCCGCCAGCAGAACTCACGAACACGCCCGCCAATGGGTAGCTGACGGTCACACAGTCACCGTCATCACCTGTGCGCCTAATTTTCCTGCTGGCAAACTGTACGATGGCTATAAAAACAGCTGGTACACACGTGTAGTTAACGATGGTGTCACGGTAGTGCGCGTTAAAACCTACATCACGGCTAACGAAGGCTTTCTCAAACGCACCCTGGATTATCAGTCTTTCATGCTGATGGGCACCCTGGCTGGCATGCGACAAAGCAAACCCGATGTGGTGGTGGCCACCTCCCCACAGTTTTTCACAGCAGTGGCAGGCTATCTGGTCGGTGTGTTTCGGCGCGTGCCGTTTGTCTTTGAACTTCGCGATCTATGGCCGGCCTCCATTACTGCGGTGGGGGCCATGCAATCAGGGCGGATTATTCGCACCCTGGAACGGCTTGAGATGTTTCTGTACCGCAAGGCCGCCCTGATAGTGCCGGTGACACATACCTTTAAAGAAGAACTGATAACACGAGGAATAAAGGCGTCCAAAATTGTTGTGGTACGCAACGGGGTGGATCTTGAGCAATATCGCCCCATGCCCAAAAACACAGCAGTTCTTGACGAGCTGGATGCACACGATGCGTTTATAGTCGGGTATATCGGTACTCATGGTATGGCACATGGCCTGCCCAAGGTGATAGAAGCGGCAGCACTTCTGGAATCCACGCGCGAGGTCGTATTTATTTTCGTTGGCGGCGGTGCCGAGCGCGCCGCATTAGAGGCCGATGTCAAATCGCGCGAGCTGAGCAATGTACGGCTTTTGCCCATGCAGCCAAAAGAGCGCATGCCCGATATCTGGAGCGTGTGCGACATCGCCCTTATCCCGCTGCGAAATAAACCGCTGTTCAGCTCGGTAATCCCATCCAAACTGTTCGAATGCATGGGTATGGGTATTCCCGTCATCATGAGTGTGCCTGCAGGCGAGGCTACCTCGATTGTGGATGCAACACGTTGCGGATTGGTGGTGCAACCCGAAAATCCACAAAAGCTTGCCGACTCGGTGCGCAAGCTTTTAGATGATAAGGCATTGCTGGACGAGCTTAAAGCAAATGCCTTGATGGCTGCCGAGGACTTCTCGCGTCAACAGGCTGCAAGAAACATGATTGAGGCATTTTCTGAATTAACAAAGAATTGATTAGTAGACGATCAAGATCTTGTCAACGTTGCTACCGCAGGTGTTAGCAAGAGCGTAAGATTCTGGAGGTGTGGATCTACCTCCATGACCTCATTGCAGTGTTTCACCATGCATTATAACGTGTTAGCTCAGCCAGATATTGCCAACGGCGAGATACACGAGCTGGCTTCTTAATAAATCTGTAACTTATAACTTTACGGCGATACTGTTACATTGCGACATATGACCCGTTTCACATGCATGGATCCAACGTTTCAATGAGTAAAAAAATCGCAACGCACAGAGTTATTTCGTTGACATTTGCAACAGCTGCACTGCTTGCAAGTGGATTCAGCGTGGCGTCAGATGATGTGAAAATTGCGTTCATAGGCGATCAAAATGAAGGTAGTTCGCCCGAGGCAATTTTATCGCTTGTCGCCAGTGAAAACACAGACATGGTACTTCTGCAGGGCGACCCTGGTTACACCAACAACAATGCAAGGGATTGGGAAAACGACATCAACTACGCGCTCGGCAGTAATTTTCCTGTACTTGCTGTCCGCGGTTTGCATGAAAATTCCGAATGGCCTGAGTACCAACGTCTGATTCAGGAAAGGATAGACCGAGTCAGTGAGCTTGCATGTTCTGGCGACACAGGTGTCAAAGCCAAGTGCAGCTTTGGCAACGTGGATGTGATTCAGGTTGCACCCAGTATTTCAGGGGACGCCGGAACAGTCGCTGAAAACAAATATGCAGAATTTATTAAATCATCAATTACCGCAACCGATAACCGCTGGCGAATTTGTAGCTGGCAAAAGCCACGAGCCATTGAGCAGGGAAGTCTGGAGACAGAACCCTTCAGCTGGAGCGTATATAACGCTTGTCTAGACGCCGGAGCTATAATTGCCATGGCTCATTCAGATTCATATCAGCGCACTCATCTTCTAAATAGTTACCCCAGTCGACGAGTAGTTAATCAATACAATGATATGTCTTTGCTGCCGGGTCAGTCGTTTGCCTTCCTTTCACGTTCTGACGCACGATTCATCCAGGGCGGGTCAAACGATGCCGATTACTTCGCTTCCATCTATGCGGCAGATCAGGCAGATCAGACTGTAGCCGGTGGTGCTCTGTTCTGTTCTTTTGGTCGAAGCACTGCAGACTGTTATTTCAAAACCATTGATGGCTCGGTGCATGATCAGTTTACTTTGGCACTGGCTGGTACATCCGGAGGCGTTGTTTCTGAAACGGCTCCCGCTGACCTCACCAGCGGGACGGTAGACTTGTCAGATGACGCAGAATCTGCGGATTCAACGCCATCAGCAACTAGCGCGATTACTACGCCGAAGCCGGTCTTGGCAAATCTTGAGTTGCCACAAGCCCCTGAATCAGATGCATCGGATGCGCCCACGGCGTTTGGTCCACAGGGCCTGAATGAAAATCTGCCGATGATGGGAATGTTTTATGGCCATCCTGCTGCGCTTGCCAAGTCGCCGGCAAATACAGCGAAGATGGCACGACATTTCTTACGTTTTAGAGCGACAAAAAACCTGAAAATTGATGAGGCTGAGTTTTCTGTCCGAGTCGGTGAGGGCTACTCATCCGGAAGTGGAGGTGTCATACAGTATGTTATTTTTTCGGATGATGGATCAAGCAATCATTATCCAAACCTGGATGACAGGTACGGTGAGTCAGAAAGCAGATTTGTACCGGGCGATGTCAGTCGGAATGTCGGATATGACAAGAGGCTGAAAATGGTCAATACACGCGAGCTGGTGGCTGGACGCCTGTATCACCTGGGAATTATCAATTGGGACACCTCCTCAGGTCGAATACCGACCAACGGATCTCTTATTCCACCGCGTGACAGCACCGAATACGTGTCCTGGGATCGCATGGCTTTGGGGCCCTGGTTTTCTCAAGGAGCGGCATGGACTGTATCGGACAATGGCAATGGCTACGGGCCGTTGCGTAAGGTTGATTTAAGCAGAGATGTACAGCCCTGGTTTGCGATCAAATATTCCGACGGAACCTGGGAAGGCACCTTTTACACTAATTCTGACTATCCGACCGCAGAGCCCTACGACACATCGCGATCCGCAGCAGCAAATGTACAACGCGAGGTAGCGTATATCGATGGTCAATACGCAGCGTCACAGCCCTTTACGGTGACGCAGCAAGATAGAATTGTTGACGGCTTATGGGTACATTTTGGTCATCACAAAAGTGGTGGCAGGCCCAACGGTTCGCCACTTAAAGCAGAATTGCTGGATGACTCGGGGAAGGTTCTATCGTCCGTCGAATATCAACCCGACATGGAATTATATGAAACGACGCTGCCAGAAAACAGGACAGGTAATGAATTTCTAGATTATCGATTAAGGATGGCAGGTGATTGGCAATACAAACCTTTTAGTGCTGATAGATCAACCAACGTCAGACTCGAGGTGGGCAAAAGCTATAGTGTGAGATTCACAGCGTCGAAGGGTGCCAACTTCATGATGCTCGCAACACCGACGGTCTCTTTAAGCGACACTGATTTGGCCACAAGAGATAGAAACAGTTTTCAGGATGGTGATGCCGCACGTCGCTCTGAGGACGGCGGTAAAACATTCCCCAAAGAGGTAGATTGGGGACAGCGAAGCTGGGGAGGCAAGTTCGGAATGTTGTTTACGATTAAAGGGCAGGTAACGCATGCCAAAGACTTCAACGCTCCACAATAAAGCACGGAATTGATTCTTGCAGCTGCGGTTCTGTATGCTTTCGCTTACAGAACGGGCTGCCGTTTGCGGGCCACTCAAACCTTACTTCGTATTTCATTTCGGCCCGGTCTGGAGAAGGACAGATAGTATCAACACCCCATACATACATGTAACAATACATCTAATAAGAACATTCTCATTGCTACTGGCCACTGGGCGCATGCAGATTTAATTAAGCACGATACTGCAACACCGAGTTGGCAGAGACGATCTGATGTAACTTTTCGAGAGTTAATTCAGACTAGGCTACCGTCAAAATCTCAACTAAAGGCATACATTGTAGGCATTTCCACTGCTCTATCGAATAGTTTTTGGTTTTTTTTACCCACGTATAAATACTAATATACAAGCAGTTAGCCAGCAGTTGGCAACTCTATAAGTAGCTGATATTTATGATATTACACTCTATTTTTTGTAAATTTTTAAAATACAGACTACACATTTCCGAGGTATTTTTACACAATAATTAGGGTATCGAAAGCAAAGCTATAGGCCCCTGCTTCGTTAATTTACTGCTACAGTTTGTCAATGTTACTTGACTATTCGCAATATGCGGGTTTTCGGAGCTTTTCTGCCAGGGACGGTTGCATCGTCAGGGCTTATAGTAAACGGAGCATGTGATGAATTTGTTGGGTGTAGACGAATGGCCACCGATAGTGACCTTAATGGTTGCCATATCGGTATGTGTGGTATTTCTGCGTATCACAAGGTCAGTAGGCAAGCAATTCGGCCTCGTCGATAAACCGACCTCGCGAAAGCAGCATAGAGGCCATATACCTCTCGTCGGTGGCGCCTCTATTTTCCTGACTTACGTAGCCATGCACTTTGCCTCTGAATTCTCAGTGGCGGTCATTGCGGCAAGCGGCTTATTACTTTTGGTCGGTATGACTGATGACTACGTCGATCTCAGCCCGCAAAGCCGACTGTTTTTTCAGGCCAGTGCGGCGGCTATTTTGGTACTGGGTGGTGACTACCAGATTCTTACCATCGGCAACTTGATGGGCGAGCAGCCAGTGGTACTGGGCGGCGCTGTCGCTATTACCTTTTCTATAATATGTGTCATCGGTGTGGTCAACGCCATAAACATGATTGACGGCGCTGACGGTCTGGCGGGCGGTGTCGTCACTATTA